>Ga0105046_10001113_pt1 | contig 40482 bp, 42 predicted proteins | sample MAT03_FD_78385 | JGI IMG/M metagenome (GOLD analysis project Ga0105046, IMG submission 78385) | Freshwater microbial communities from Lake Fryxell liftoff mats and glacier meltwater in Antarctica - MAT-03 (megahit assembly) | ecosystem: Environmental > Aquatic > Freshwater > Ice > Liftoff... | reverse complement strand
CTGTCGTCCTTGAGGAAGTGCTGGCCAAGGTGCTTCTTGGCATGGACCCGGTTCATGTGGGATGGACCAGTTCCAACAGCGTACGGAACGCCACGAACCTGCCGCCGTACTGCTTCTGCGTTTCCGCCTGCAGGCGCGATGCGTGTTCCTCACGGTAGCGCTCGTAGTGCGCCATGTCGGCACAGGCGTACTGCACGGCGTAGGTGATGCCGCCGTCATCATCGGCCAGCATGCGGAACATGCGGCTTTCCAGGAACAGGCCCGTGGCCATCACCTCCGGAATGTGGGTTTCCTTCATCCAAGCCAGCCATTCACGCTCGACGTCCACGTCGATGTTCACCGTGACGTTGTACAGGATCATGGGTCGAGCGTGGGTGCCGGTGCCTCTGGTGGCGCCTCGAGTTTGTCGCCACGCAATCTGCGGTAGCGTTCGCGCGCTTCGGGAACGAAGATGCTGCCGGTCTGTTCGAAGAGCAGGCGCTCATAGTAGGCCTTCGCCTTCTCGGGTTCCTTCAGCATATCCTCGTACAATTTGCCCAGGTCGAGCAGCGCGTTGTCCACCAGGATGTCGAGCGGGTACAACTCCAGCACCTTGTCCAGGAAAGGGGCGGCCTCGGCGTACCGGCGGCGCGCATGGGCGATGCGGAAGCGTTCGTACAGCACGTCATCGCCCAGGCTGTGCATGGGGAACGCCACGTCCAACGAATCGAGCACGGCGAGCGACTCGTCATAGCGGTGCTGCACGCGCAGCAGTTCGGCACGCGCGAAGAAGCTCAGGGGAACGCTGTTGCTGTCCACTCCGAGGTTGTCGGTGATGCGCAGGGAGAGTTCCATCGCGTCGTTCGCGATCAACTTGCTGGTGCTGGCCTTCAACACATCCAGTTGTGCTTGTGCCCACAGGAAGTCGCCGGAGTAGAAGGAGACGCGCGCGTTGCGCAGGCGTGCCTCATGGCCCATCACATCGTACTTGAAGTCGAGGTCCACCTGCGAATAGAGCAACGAGGCCTCCCAGATATCACCGCCGAGGAGATGCACGTCGCCCAGGTCGAGTTTTAGCTGCGCTTGCGCTTTGGGATCGATGCCCGGCAATGCAAGCCCTTCCGTGAGCAGGGCGATGGCTTCGGCATGCTGGTTCAAGTGGTAAGCCTTCAGGTGGGCGCGATCGCGGAGCAGCTCCAGGGTGGTCTTGTTCAACCCCAGCTCGCTGAGTGTGTTCGCCATACGCTGGTCCAGATCCTCCATGTCGGCCGCCGTGGGTTCGGCCTGTCCGGTCAGTTCAACGTAGCGGGTCCGCACCCCTCCGATGCGTGCGAGCAGGTAGTTGGCATCGTTGCGTCCTAGTCCGATGACGTACTCGTAGCACTTGAAGGCCGTACCGTAGTCCTTGTTCGATTCAGCGATGCGCGCGAGTTCCATCAGGCGGATGCCGCCTTCTTCGAAGCGCTTGTCCATGGCCTTGCTCTGTACGAAAGCGGCCGTGAGGTCCTTCTGCTGGATGTACATCCAGATCAGCAGTTCCTGGAAGATCGTGCGCTGTGGATCGCGCTGGATCCGGCGGAGCAACTCCGTGCGCAGGGTCTCGGTGCGTGCGTCGCTCACGCTGAAGTCCATGTGGCGCGAGAGGGAGTTCTGCACCGCCTGGATGTAGGCTTCGTTGGCGGTGAGCACATCCATGTACGCGCTCACCATGCGGGGCACATCACCTTTTTCCGCGAAGAGGCTGGCGATCTCGAAGTGGAAGGCCATTTCACCCTTGAGCATCTTCTGCCCGCGCTCGTAGGCCTCCAGCGCGAGGTCCGTTTCGCCGACCCGGATGAACGCATTGGCCACCTGCCGCACGCTGGCCTGATCGGGCCGCATCTGTTTCATGCCCTTGTCGAACTCCTTCGCCGCCTTGTCGTCCTCGCCCGCCATGCGGTAAAGGCTGCCCATGTCGATCGGATAGCGCGGGTCGTCGCCGTTGCGGCGCATCTGGTCCTTCACCAGCTTCATGGCCTCGTCCAGGTGCTGCAGACCCACATGGCTCTTGAAGAGCTGCTCGTAATAATACTCGGTGGGCTGCTGGCGGTAGAGCTTCTCGTAGTAGAGGATGGCGCGCTCATGATCGCCCTGCTGGAAATAGTGCGCGGCCAGTTGCTCATCCGTGCCGGGCTGTGCGAAGGTGGCCGGCATGAGCGCGATGAACAGAAGAACTATGGAAAGGGTCCGCAGGATCACGGCAGCTTCGTTTTGGCGACAAGCATTGGATCGATGTGGGCCATGTTCTCCCAGGTCCGTTGCACCACGCGGTAGTTATCGATGACGCCGAGCACGTTGGTCTCCAGCAATGACCACGCCGCGACTTCGCTGCCGATCGCCGTTCGGCCCGCCTCCGGTTCCATGGCCCCGTTCTGCAGATCCAGCCGCAACGCGTGCAAGCGCTCCGTGGTCGTACCCAGGTCGTTCAGCACCTGCTCGTGGTCACGCCCCATGTCGGCAGCGGTGCGCAAGGCGAGGAACTGGTTGCCCAGTGCATCCGCGCTCTCGCGATCGAGCGTGTCCTTGAAACGGGCTTCGAAAAGCGGGCGCTGTACCTGGAACAGGGAATCGGTGCGTTGGTAACGGCCGCGGTCCAGTTCGTTCAGGGTGAGCATCGCTGCGTCCACGGTGGTGATCAGGCTGTCCACGGTGAGCAATTGGGCGGTGTCCGGCGGCGTGCGGCATCCTTGGAGGAAACCGCTTCCTGCCAACGTGGTGACCATCGCCAACAGTATGCCCTGGTTCATTTGGTGATCATGGCGAAGCCTGTGTATGGCTGCAACGCCTTCGGTATGCGGATGCCTTCGGAAGTCTGGTTGTTCTCCAACAGTGCGGCCACGATACGGGCGAGCGCGAGCGCGCTGCCGTTGAGCGTGTGCGCCAGGCGGAGCTTTTTGTCCTCGCCCCGGTAACGAAGCTTGAGGCGGTTGGTCTGGAAGGTCTCGAAGTTGCTGATGGAGCTCACCTCGAGCCAGCGCTTCTGCGCGCCAGCGTACACCTCCATGTCGTAGGTCATCGCACTGCTGAAACCCATGTCGCCGCCGCAAAGCAGGAGTTGCCGATAGGGGAGTTCCAGCGCGCGTAGAAGGCCCTTCACATGCTTCACCATTTCCTCCAGCACTGTGTAGCTTTTGTCCGGGTGTTCGATCCGCACGATCTCCACCTTGTCGAACTGGTGTACGCGGTTCAGGCCACGCACGTGGGCGCCGTAGCTCCCCGCCTCGCGGCGGAAGCAGGGTGTGTACCCCACCATTTTGATCGGCAGCTGGGCAGCGTCCACGATCTCGTCGCGATAGAGGTTGGTGATCGGCACCTCTGCTGTGGGGATCAAGTACAACCCATCGGCCGTGGCGTGGTACATCTGGCCTTCCTTGTCGGGTAGCTGACCTGTGGCGAAGGCGCTCTCGGCGTTCACCATGTGCGGCGGAATGATCTCCCGATAGCCGGCCGCGATCGCTTGGTCCAGGAAGAAGCTGATCAACGCACGCTGGAGTTTGGCACCCTGCCCGCTGTACACGGGAAAGCCCGCGCCGGTCAGCTTCACCCCAAGGTCCATATGCAACAGGTCGTACTCCTCGCCCAGTTCCCAGTGCGGCTTGGCATCGGGGCCCAGTTCAGGAATGGCCCCTTCCTGCATCACGGTCACGTTCTCCTCGGGCGTGCGGCCCGGTGGCACCTTCGTGCTGGGCGTGTTCGGGATCGTGCAGAGGTGGTCGTGCAGCGATTTTTCGGCCGCTTCTAATTTTTCCTTTAGCTGTTGCGCGGCGGCTTTCAGTTCAGTGGTGCGTGCGCGGGCGGCATCGGCCTCCTCCCTCTTCCCACCTTTCATCAGGTCGCCGATGGTGCGGCTCAGGCCATTGAGGTCGGCCAAGCGGGCATCCAATTCGCCCTGGGTGCTGCGTCGCACATCGTCCAACTCACGGGCGCGGTCGAGCAGGCTCTTGGCGTCGATGTTCCGCTTGGCCAGGCGTTGTTCGGCTTCCTCACGGTGCTCTCTCAAGTACGGCAACTCCAGCATCGACGACGGTTTTTCTTGGTGGGCAAAGGTAGCCCGCATGCCCCAGCCGGGCTTGAACGAAGAAGCCCCCGACGAGCGGGGGCTTCCTTGGAGAAAGTCGGTTCGATCAGTTCTTCGTCTCGGCGGGGAGCACGCTCACCACGCTGCGCTCGCCGCGCTTCACTTGGAAGGTCACCACGCCATCGGCGGTGGCGTAAAGGGTGTGGTCCACACCGATGCCCACGTTCCTGCCGGGGTGATGCTTGGTGCCACGCTGGCGAACGATGATGTTGCCGGCGATCGCGGCCTGGCCGCCGAAGAGCTTCACGCCAAGGCGCTTGCTGTGGGATTCGCGTCCGTTCTGGGTACTGCCTTCACCTTTCTTGTGTGCCATGGCTTCTGGGGTCTTGCTTCGGTATTCTTTGTCCTTGTTAGCCTGAGTGAGCCCGCCCTGAGCGGAGTCGAAGGGTTACTTCTTGTTGTCCTTCTTGGGTGCTGCTTTCTTGGCAGGAGCGGCTTTCGTCGCTGCGGCCTTTTTGGGTGCGGCCTTCTTGGCAGGGGCCTTCTTCTCAGCTACTGCAGCCTTCGGGGCTGCGACCTTCTTCACTTTGGCGGCAGGTTCCGCTTTGGCAACGGCGCGGGGAGCGCTGCTCTTGCTGGCGTCGAATTTCTCGCCCTTGCCCAGGATCGCCTCGATCCACAGCTCGGTGAGGTACTGGCGGTGGCCGTTCAGTTTCTGGTAGCCCTTGCGGCGCTTCTTCTTGAAGACCAGCACCTTGTCGCCCTTACCATGGTTCAACACCTTGGCCGCGATGCGGAAGCCGTCAACCAGCGGAGTGCCCACAGTGATGGTCTTGCCATCGCTCACGAGAAGCACCTTGGCCAGTTCAACGTGCTTGCCCTCCTCGGCTTCGAGGCGATGCACTTTCAGCTTCTGGGCCTGCTTCACTTTGTATTGCTGGCCGGCAATGTCGACGATGGCGTACATGGGTCTATCCAGGAAATGGGCTGCAAATGTAGCGGATAGACCCTAACGGACAAACGATCGGGCCGAATGCGCGAACGACCCCGGCGCAAACCATTGCGGAGGGGTCGCCCGGTAGAATGGTATCCCTAGAGCTTGAAGGCCTTCTTGACGACGTCCACCGCGTTCAGTTCTTCCCAAGGGAAGAGCTTCACTTTCACGGTGACCTTCTGTCCTGCGTTCTCGAACTTCTTGGTCACCACCCTGCTCTTCCGGCCCATGTGGCCATAGCTGGCGGTTTCGCTGTAGATCGGTGTGCGCAGGGCGAAGCGCTTCTCGATGAAGTAGGGCCGCATGTCGAACTCCGGCAGGCCGCTGATGACATCCGCGATGCGGCCGTCGTTCATCTTCACCTTGCTGGTACCGTAGGTGTTCACATAGAAGCCGACCGGTTGGGCCACACCGATCGCATAGGCCACTTGCACGAGCACTTCATCGCATACACCCGAAGCCACCAGGTGTTTGGCCACATGCCGCGCTGCGTATGCTGCGCTACGGTCCACTTTGCTGGGGTCTTTGCCGCTGAAGGCCCCACCACCGTGCGCACCTTTGCCGCCGTAGGTGTCCACAATGATCTTGCGGCCGGTGAGGCCGGTATCGCCGTGTGGACCGCCGATGACGAAGGTGCCGGTCGGGTTGATATGGTACTGGATGTTGCGGCCGAAGAGCGCTTGCGTGCGCTTGGGCAGTTTGGCCAGGACACGCGGCATGAGGACACTGATGATGTCCTTCTTGATCCGGGCAAGCATCACATCGTCCGCCGCTTGCTTGGCCGCCTTGCTGTCGTCCTTGGGTTTCACGAAGTCGTCGTGCTGGGTGCTCACCACGATGGTGTCGATCTTTCGCGGGCTGTTGTCGTCGTTGTACTCGATGGTCACCTGGCTCTTGGCATCGGGGCGCAGGTAGGTCATCACCTTGCCTTCGCGGCGGATGTCAGCAAGCTCGCGCAGCAGCATGTGGCTGAGCTCCAGCGGCAGGGGCATGTAGGTATCCGTGTCGCGGCACGCGTAGCCGAACATCATCCCCTGGTCTCCGGCACCCTGCTCTTCCGGCTTCTTGCGCTCAACGCCCTGGTTGATGTCCGGGCTCTGCTCGTGGATGGCGCTGAAGATGCCGCAGCTGTTCGCCTCGAACATATACTCGCTCTTGGTGTAGCCGATGCGGCGGATCACGTCGCGCGCGATCTCCTGCACATCGAGGTAGGCCTTGCTCTTGACCTCGCCGGCGAGAACCACCTGCCCAGTGGTCACCAGTGTTTCGCACGCCACCTTGCTCGATGGATCGAAGGCGAGGAAGTGATCGATGAGGGCATCGCTGATCTGGTCGGCGACCTTGTCGGGGTGGCCTTCGCTGACGCTTTCGGAAGTGAAGAGGTAGGGCATGGATGCTTCGTTGTTCGTGCCCGCCTATTAGCGGACAAGGGTTGCAAAGGAAACGGTTTACGGCAAAAGCGATCGAACGTTCAGCGCCGCGTCAATTCCTTGAACACTTCCTCCAGCGGACGCTCGCTTTTCCGCAGCCCCAACACCTGCAAGCCACTGTCCACAGCGAACTGGAACACGGCCGGACGGATGTCCTTCGCGGCGTCGTGCGCCAGCGACCAGGTGTGGCCTTCGGTGCGTTTCGCATGCAGCACGCCGGAGATGTTGAGCAGCGCGTTGGCCTGCACTTCGCGATCGAATTCCACTTCCAGCACTTCCCGTTTCTGCTGTGTGCTGCGCAACGCGCTCGCCGTATCGTCGGCCACCACCTTCCCACGATCGATGATGATGATGCGGTCGCAGATCGCTTCCACCTCCTGCATGATGTGGGTGCTCAGCATCACGGTCTTCTCCTCGCCGATGCGCTTGATCAACGCGCGGATCTCAACGAGCTGGTTGGGGTCCAGGCCACTCGTGGGCTCGTCCAGGATCAGCACTTTGGGGTCGTGGATCATGGCCTGCGCGAGACCAACGCGCTGGCGGTAGCCTTTGCTCAATGCGCCAATGCGTTTGTGTTGTTCGCGCTCCAGGCCAACGGTGCCGATCATCTCCTTTACACGCGTATCCTTGTTCTTCAGTCCGTGGACGCCCGCGACGAAGCAGAGGTATTCCCGCACGTACAGGTCCAGGTACAGCGGGTTGTTCTCGGGCAGGTAGCCCACGTTGCGGCGTACGTCCATGCTGGCGGCGCGTGTGTCGAAACCGCATACGCTGGCCTCACCACCGGTCGGTGGCAGGAAGCAGGTGAGGATCCGCATCATCGTGCTCTTGCCCGCGCCGTTCGGCCCCAGGAAGCCGACCACCTCACCGCTGCCGATCTCGAAGGAGACATCGTCCAGCGCTTTCTGAGCACCGTAAACTTTGGTGATGTTGCGGACGGAGATCGACATGGGGCGAAAGTAGTTCGGTGAAAGGGTAACGACATTTGCGGGCTGCCGTGACTTCAGCGACGGCGTGAACAGGATGCCCATCGGTACCATCGTGCGCAGCACCGGCAGCCGCTACCTCGTGCGGGATACGGATGGGGTGTTCCACGCGTGCATCGCCAAGGGGAGTTTGCGCATCAAGGGATGGGGCAGCACGAACCCCGTGGCGGTCGGTGATCATGTGGAGTTCATCCCGCAGGCCAGCGAGGACGAGGTCGGTGCGATCATGGAGCTGTGCGATAGGAAGAACTACATCGTTCGCCGCTCGGTGAACCTCTCGCACCACAAGCATGTGATCGCCGCGAACCTCGATCAAGCGGTGATCATGGTCACTGTTGCGCGACCACGCACATCCTTCGGCTTCATTGATCGTTTCCTGGTCACGGCCGAAGCCTATCAGATACCAGCCATCGTTGTCTTCAACAAGGTGGACGACCTTTCCGAGGATGACCTCGATGAACTCGCGCTCTACCAGGAGGTGTACGAGGAAGCGGGTTACCGCACGTTGATCACCTCCGCGCTCAATGGCGCTGGCGTCAAAGAGGTGGTGGCGTTGCTCGCAGGCAAGGTCACGCTCATCGCCGGTCACAGCGGCGTTGGCAAGAGTACGTTGATCAATACCATCGACCCGGAACTGGACCTGCACACGTTGGAGATCAGCGGATCCAGTTCGAAAGGGCAGCATACCACGACGAACGCCGAGATGTACGAATTGCACATGGACGGCAAGCCATCGTCGCCTCCCACGTTCATCATCGATACCCCCGGCATCAAAGGCTTCGGTTTGGTGGATATCGAGGCAGGACACATTGGCGACCAATTCCCGGAAATGTTCAAGCTGAAAGGCGGGTGCCGGTTCAACAACTGCATGCACAAGGAAGAACCTGGATGTTCGATCCGCGCAGCGGTGGAAAGCGGAGTGATCGCGGAGAGCCGTTACCGCAGTTATCTTGACATGGTGCATGGGGTGGACGAGGAAAGCCCGTACCGCGTGGATTGATGAAGTCGACCGGTCGATCATAAAATCAGACGATCAAATGATGAAATGCAGCCTTCTCCTTGTGCTCGCGGTGTCGTTGCTCGCCTGCACCCCGTCCAAGTCCGTGGTGAACGCGCCACAAGTTGCTCCGGTGAGCGTGGATCACACGGCAATGCTTTCCGCGCAAGGTGCGGATGCTGTGCTGTGGCAGAACACCTCAGCGGAAGCGTACCGTGCGTACCAGCAGGGATACGAACTGGCGACCATGAGGCTCGAAATTAACGTGGCACAGGTGAGTGAAGAGAACCGGATGGTGGACAGCACCGAACAGGACCATCGGCCGTTGGCGGTCATCGTCGATATCGATGAGACCGTGCTGGACAACAGCCCCTATCAAGCGAACGCCATCGCACACGGCCGCACGTTCGACCAAGCTGATTGGAAGGTATGGACCGACAAGGCGATCGCGACAGCCTCGCCCGGTTCGGTGGAATTCCTCCGCCTCGCCAAGTCGATGGATTGCGAAGTGTTCTACATCACCAACCGCGATATTCGCGAGAAGGCAAGTACGTTGAAGAACCTCACGGTCCTCCGCTTCCCCTTCGCTGATGAAGCACACCTGCTCCTGATGGAAGGCACCAGCGACAAGACCGAGCGACGTGCGCGCGTGGCCTCCACACACCGTGTGGTGCTGTTTGTCGGGGATCAGCTGCGCGATTTCGACGAGCGCTTCAAGGACCGCTCTGTCAACTACGGCAAGGATGCGGTGGACGCGATGGCCGATTCGTTGATGCAGTATTTCATCCTGCTGCCCAACCCGATGTACGGCACCTACCGCGATGCTGTCCAAGGCAAAGGCACCGACGGCGAGAAGCACGGCCGGATGCAGGAGTGGTTCGACCGTAACAATTACTGAACATGCGCGCGGTGATCCAGCGGGTGAGCGAAGCCGGTGTGAGCATCGGCGGTAATGAGCACGCGCGGATCCGGCATGGGCTGTTGGTATTGCTCGGTATCGCCGTCGGGGACACGACCGAGGACCTGGAATGGCTCTGCGGCAAGATCGCCCGCATGCGCATCTTCCCCGATGCGGACGGTGTGATGAACCTAGACATCAATGAGGCGAACGGCGAGCTGCTGCTCGTGAGCCAGTTCACGCTGCAGGCCAGCACGGCCAAGGGGAACCGCCCCAGCTATATCGCGGCCGCACGGCCCGAGGAAGCGGTACCGCTCTACCTGCGCGCCAAGCAGCAGTTGAGCGGCCTGGTACACGGCCGTGTGAAGACCGGTGAGTTCGGCGCGAACATGCAGGTGCGGTTGATCAACGATGGCCCGGTGACGATCGTGATCGACAGCAAGCTGAAGGAATAGGGCCAAAAAGGAAGAGCGCTCGGAATTCCGGGCGCTCTTCCTTTGTCCGTTGTTCTGTTTACCTCTGGATCACCAGTCGCTCGGTGTAGCGTTGCCCACCGGCGGTGATGTGTACCATGTACATGCCGTTGGCCATGTCGCCTTCGAGGTCCAGCACGGTGTTCACGAGGCCATCCTGCACGGGGATCGTGCGAACGGTGACCTGCTTGCTGTATAGATCGAAGATGTCCACGCTCACGGTGCTCACCCCTTCCTCCACAGCATCCAGGCTCAGGTAGAGCTGGTCACCACGGTTGGGGTTGGGGTACATGCGCAGGGCACTGCCTGCTGCGGTCGCGAAGTTCTCATTACCACCATCGAAGGGGGTATTGTCGATGGTGAGCAGGCAGGGCTTGTTCGGGTTCCAGGCCACGAAGCAGGGGTTTACGAAGCCGCAGTTCGCAGGCACTGCTGCATCAACACACCATGCACCGCCCTTGAAGGCGCGCACTTCCACCTGGTAGGTCTTGCCATCCTGTAGGGGCAGGGTGGGCCAGTTGAGCTGGATGAAGTAGGTGCTGGTGGCGCGCACGGTCAGGAAGCCTTCGCCATCGATGCGGAAGCGCCACTGGTACTGGGTCGCACCGCTCACGGGGCGGGCGTAGATGTAGTTGCCACTGCCATAGGCACGCGTGCTGTTGCAGCTCAAGTTCGGATCGCCCGGGATATCCAGCAGGTTGGTGAGCGGGCAGGCAGCCGCCACCGGATCGATCTTGAAGCGGCAGACAGGCCCCCAGTTCCCGTTGATACCGTTCATGCGTGTGCGGATGCGGACGTTCATCAGCAGGTTGGCGGGCACATGCTGGGCGGCTGCCCAGTTGTTGATCTTCATGTGGCAGGCACGCGTGGCGTTGTCCGGCGCGAAGCCGTCGCTCACATTGTGTGCGCGGAAGCGGTTGAAGATGTAGCCACCGTTCGGATTGAAGATCTGGAACTCGTAACCGCTGATCGCTTCAGCAGGCGTATTGCTGGCGTTCCACAGGGCACTCACGGCGGGAACCGCACCGCACACCACATAGTTACCGGTGATCCAGTCCAGCTTGTCGCAGCTGGTGAAGATCGGCTGTGTGGTGGCGCTCATCGGATTGCACCAGCCCTGGTTGCCCGCGATCTGGCTTACGTCGGGCGGGCCACCGGCCAGGTTGCCGAAGTTGCGGCGGTTGTCGATGATGCGTGTGCCGGGGCTGCCCGCGGTGCGCAGGATATACCCGCCATTGGTGATGCCGTCACCACCGCTGTCGCTAACGCGGAGGTAGAAGCAACCGTTGGGTACGCAGGTGGCAATCGTCTGGATCCCGTTGATCGCGGCGATGCTGCCTGGAGCGCCGCTCTGCACCAGGTTGTTGCTGCCCTGCTCGCGGATCTCCCAGCTGATCTGGCCCGGATTGCCATCGGTTTGGAACTCGAGTTCCATCTCGGTGGTACCTATCACCACGGTGATCTCCTCGCCGTCCATGCATCCAGCGGTATTTGTGCCATCAACGGAATACGTGGTAGAGGTCACGGGTGCCACAGTGATGATGCTGGTGGTCTCGCCCGTGCTCCAGTCGTAGGTGGCAGCGCCAGTGGCCGTCAATGCGGTGGGCAAATCGGGGCATATCGCACCTGTAGGGCCGCTCAGGTTCAGATCGAATTCGCCTTGCACCACTTCCACCTCATTGCTCCAAGTGACGAAGCCGAGCGCGGAAGTGCTGCGGCATCGGAAGTAGCTCGTGGTGCTCACGTCATCGATCCACACGTGCTGGCCGATCGCACCGGGAATCTCCACGAATTCACTTGTAGGGCACCCGGGACTGGTGCACAGGGACCTCATCCACTGGTGCTCGATGTCCGATTCGCTGGCGAAGTCGATCAGCTTGAGCAGTACGGTGTTCTCGCCATCGCACACGAGCCCGCCGCCAGCCATCGCGTCCAGTGCAGGCGGTACGCATCCGCAGGCGGGGGCGAGGGCCATGGTAACATGAACGGTCTGTTCCGCAGTGAAGGGCATGCCGGTGCCCAACTCGATGCCTTCGACGGTATGCGTGATCGCATAGCTGCCGCTGCGCAGGTAGTAGTGCGAGGGCGCCGTTGCGGTGGAGGTCTGGCCATCGCCGAACGTCCATGTGTGTGATGTGATCTGCTGGTTGGCCGGTGGTGGTGAAGGCGTGAGACCGATGGACGTGCCGTTCAAGTTGTACGAGAACTTGGCCGTGCCCCCTCCGCCATTGGGCGGTGGCGGCGGCAAAGCGCATGACACTTTCACCGTCTTGCAGAATTTCGCCCATTGGCCTTTCCCGCAGTAGGCCCAGAGGCAGATGGTGTAGTAGCCCGAACCCAGGTTGCAGAACGTCGGGTTGGCCTGGGTGGAGAAATTGCCGTTGCTCAACGTCCAGTAGTAGAAATTGGATCCGGTGCAGCCGCCGGGCAGGATCGGCGATGCGCTGATGCAGCAGTTCGATGTGGTGACGTTGATCCCCGTGGGCAGGCAGCACGGCGGTGTGCAATTAACGGTGACCTGCTTGCACACTTGGTGATACGTGGCTATACCGTTGGCATCCAGGCAGCAATCCACATGGCACACGGTGTAGGTGCCTGAACCGGGGAAGCAGAAACTCGTGACGTCACCCGCCAGCGTTACTTGAATGTTCCCGAAGGTCCAGTACTCGCAGCCATCGGGGTTGCCATCGGGCGTGAGGTCCTGGAAGCTTACGCAGCACCCAACGACATTGAAACTGAAGTCCGCATCGAGCGGGCACGGCGGCGGGCAGTTCACCTGTATCGTCTGGCACAAAGTGTCGCGGCACACCACGCCGTTCGTGCCCATGCCGCAATCCTGGTAACAGATCGTGTAGGTGCCGTTGATCAGGAAGGTGTAGTTCGCGCTGGCCGCGTTGGCGGTGAAGAGCACGTTGTTCGCGTTATCATAAATGGTGAACAGTGGACAGAAGTTCGGGTTGTTCGCCGTGAAGGTGTAGTTGCACGCTGCTCCTGGAGTGATCGTGAAGGTGGGATCCACCGTGCAATTGTTGCACTGCTGTAGCGTGTTCGCGACCGGCAGATCGCTGTAGCTGCCCGGCGTGATCACGTAGGTGCCCAGCTGGTGGTTGGCCGGCCATTCGGTGATGTTGATCGGGATGGAAACGAAACCCGGATCGACATACGCACAGGAATCAGTGCCGTTGAAGTACGGATGCACCATGTAGTTCTCCTCCTCCGTGCCTATGTCCTCGAACGCGGCGAGGGTGAGCTCGTTCACAGCCAATTGCCCGAACAGTTTCGGGTAGAAGATGCGCGGATGTCCACCGGTCTGGTAGCTATCGAAGATGGTGGTGCTGGGGTTGTAGCCGGCCGACTGCACCGGGTAGGCGTACTTCGCGAAGCCAGGATCCACCATCTGTGTGAGGTCCTTCTGGTAGCGGAAGCTGAAGGGGAAGAACCCCGTGGTGCTGCCTGCCGTCTGGTTGTGCCCGTAGCCGGAAATGATCACCACGTTGGCCGCGCACGTCGCGCCGAACTCATAGAGATAATAGTCAGGTGTGCTGGTGACGATGTGCCGGGTCTTGGGAAGGATGATGGTCCCCGTCCCCTGCTCGAAGGTGATGAAGCCGCCGCCCTGCACGCTGCTGTGGTTGGTGATCTGGTACAGCTCCATGGGAATGGGCTGATCGTCGAAGGCCCCGGCCGCTGCCACGGAAGTCTCACCGCTGGCGTTGGTGTCGTGGTAGATCTTGGTCCACACCAGCGTGCCGGCCATGCTGATCTCCGTGGCCATGGCCACCTGTTCGCCAGCGGGTGACGTACCTGATCCGCCCACGAAGTAGCTCTTCGGCCCTGACCACATGTACGTGCCATGCGAGCACATGTCCCAATCCGGCGATCCTCCCGGTATCGGCGAATCCAATTTCGCCATCCACTGGAACGTCAGGCCGTCGCTCAACTTCAACGCATAGCCGCTCTTGGCGTTCGTAGGGCTATAGCCCACCGCTTCGAAACCGGTGATGAGGTAGCCACCCGCAGGGTCGGGTGGGAAATAGAGATTGGGGTTGGGCTGTTCATAGAACGCGCTGTTGATGATGTTGAGCGCGGGCGTGTGGCGGTTGTTCGCGGGCACTTGGATATTCACCTTGCCCATGAAGTTGAAGTTGGTGTCCACCTGCAGCACGAAGCCCAGGTCCAGCCCGCCGACCTGCTCGTAGCCGCAGATCAGGTAGGTATGGTTGTTCCCGCGGCACACGTCCAATGCCACTTCGTTCCCGCTGGGTGAGAAGAAGATCTTGTCGAGCACCACGTTGCCCGCAGCATCGATCTTCATCAGGTGGATGTCCTTGGTGGCGTTCATCGTGGTGCTCGCCTGGATGTAGTGTTTCTTGGCGATGGACTGCACCACCGCGGTGTGATCATCGGACATAAGGTGCACGTATGCGTTGGCGAATTGGGCAGTGCAGATGGGCGACCATGCGATCACGATCGTGAAAATGGCTATGGTCCTGAGAGCAGAGAACATGGTAGCGGGGTGTTGGGTGGTTTCCGTAACAGGGGTTGACGGCGAGGCCTTGGGCGCAACCCTATTAAATGTATCCTGGGTTTTGACAAATCCAAGTTTCACGTTGTGATCCGTTGTCCGGCAAGCAAAGCAGATCTCCAACCCCGATCGTGCTCGTAGCGAAAGGCAGATCCCTCAAGTTGATTTGCAAGCTAGGTGATCAACGGCGAAGCACCAGCATGCGCTCGATGATCGTCGCGGAACCCTGTTCAATGCGCACGGTGTAGATCCCTTCTTCACTGGTGGTGATCCGCACAATGCGGTTCGTCCCATCCACGGTGAGCGCCACAGGAATGCGACGGCCCAGCGCGTCATGCACCTCGATGGTCGTGCCTTCCGGAACGTGCTGTAGGAAGAAGCTACCATCACTCGGGTTCGGGAAACAGACGGGGCCATTGAGGGGTGTGCTCACGGAGCGCGCCGGGGAGAACATGAAGGTTCCGTCCAGATCCACCATGCGCAACCTGTAGTACGAGGTGCCCGCATCGGGATCGTCATCCTGCCATGCATAGTCGATCGCTCCGGCGGAAGTGCCAGCCGCTTGCGAAGTCCCCTTCCGTTCCCAAGCGACCATGTCCGCGGAGCGTTCGATGTCGAAATGCGATGAGTTCATTTCGCTCGCCGTGGTCCAATGAAGCAATACGCCCATGCCGTTCATGCGCGCATCGAACAGGAGAAGTTCGATCGGAAGCGGTGTACAGCTTACCACGGCGGTTCCTCCAAAAACCAGCGGCACCGAAGTCGTCACCGAGCTCCAGTTGCTGAAACAGATCAGCAGTTGTTGTCCCGTTACCACGTTCAGCGGTGGTTCATAGTTCGTTGGATCGCCGCCAGTTGGAAGCGTGGCAGCAAGGCCGGTTCCGCCAAAGGAAACGCCGTTCCAGTTGCATCGGATGGGCGCGATGGCATTGGCGGCCACCTGCGAACAGGTCGAGGAAGTGTAGGGATACATGATCCAATCATAGAAGCCGGACTGGGTGCCCAAGCCGCCAAAGACGAACTCGAGCGAGCCACCGGTCTGGATGTTGACGATCATCCAGGTGCTGTTCAGCTCGTTGTTGCGCAGACAGCCCCAGTTGTCCGTTCCCCATGCTGCGGTCCCCCCGCCGGGTTGCAGATCGGGGTTGGCGAGTGATCCAAGCGGAGGGATCTCGTTCAATGCGCCGATCCCGTTCGGGTCGATCTGGAAGTTGATGTTCGTGCATACGTTCACCGCGAGCGGGCAATCGCCTGCTGTGACCGGCGTACCGGGATCGTTCACCAGGGCGGCGTAGGCCTGTTGGCAGAACGTATCCCAAACCAGCTCGCAACAGAACGGATCGTCCGCGATCACCTGCGCATAGGCCAGGCTGGTCACGTCCACGCTTGCCGGAGGGACGACCGGACAGGATGGGGAGCCGGTCAGGTCATCGTACGCCTGCTGGCAAAGTGCATCCCAGCCCACGTTGCAACAGAAGGGATCATTGGCGATCACCTGGGCGTAGGCGGCACTGCCGGTGTTCACGCTCGCTGGCGGCACCACGGCGCACTGTCCGAACGCCGTCATCCCCAGGACCCCTGCCGGGATCACGACCGCTAGTGCGCGCAGGATGGTCATCGCAGGGCGGGCAGGGTCCCATCGCACTGCCGCGGATCAAGATGTTTGAAGGGCGCACTACCAAGCAGTGTGCGTTGGACACACCGCACACTCATGCCGATCGGGGCCAGTAGGGTGTTCAATGCGGCCATGTCCAATTCGCTGTCCGGCGCGACGTGCAGCAGGATATTGCGCGTGTTGTGGTCGGTACGCGACATCAGCACGCCGTGCTCCTGGCGCAGGATCAGATCGGCTTGATGCGCATGGTGCGGTGAGTTGACACCGTTGACGATCGCCTGGATCTGGCCGGTCGGCGGGTCGCCATCCTGCGCATCGGCCTTGCTCGTGGTGCAGACCATGGCCATCAGGATCACCGCTTGGGTGATCAGGCGGACCATCTCGCGATATGGGTGCCGCTCGCGCATGCGGTCTGAAGGTATTGTTTCCAGTGATACCATCGTGCTGGTACTATTGAGCAATTTTGTTCCAGCCGCCCCAACACGTTCACTGAACGACCCCAGCTTTGGAGAACACCACACCCATAACCACCCTGCAAGCGCGCGTCGACGCGTGGATCACCACCACCGGTGTGCGCTACTTCGACCCGCTCACGAACATGGCCTTGCTCACCGAGGAGGTGGGGGAAGTGGCGCGGATCATCGCACGGCGTCATGGCCAGCAAAGCGAGAAGGAAAGCGACGCGGGAAAGGACCTTGGAGAGGAACTGGCGGATGTGCTCTTCGTGGTGTTGTGTCTGGCGAACCAGACCGGCAGCGATCTGCAGAAAGCGTTCGACGAAAAATTCGAACGACGCACCCAGCGCGATGCGGAACGCCACAAGGCGAACCCGAAGCTTCGCTGACCGCAAGACACGGTTCCGCTATTTTCACCCCCGCAATTCCACCTCCATGCGCGCCATCCTCTTCCGTTGTGCCCTTTTGTTCATGGTAGTCGTGCTACCTGCCGGGTTCGTGGTTGCCCAAACCACGGCGGAGAAAGTGCGCGTGAAAGTGCGCATCAGCCCCGAAGAGGACGCCAATGCCAAGCTCCGGCCATACAGCATCATACGATCGAGCCCCAGTTCGATCATGATCATGCGGAGCGGCGAGTTCGATGTACGCGCCTTCGGTACGCTGAAGTCGACCCTCGATCTCTACGATGACGCCAAGCTCATGCCGGTGCGCTCCCAGGAACCCGTGATGCAGCGTTCCGGACAGGGGAAGCTTTTCTTGGAGAACCTCGTGTACTTCGCGGGCAAGCCCATGCTCATAGCCCGCGGGGGTGGTGATGAAGCGGTGAAACTCTTCTGGCAGCCACTCGATCCCAACCTCACCAGGCCTTCTCCAGCCTTCGAGCTGTTCAGCGAATTCCCGATCCAGATCAAGGTGAACAAGGTCGTGGCGGCGCAGGCGGGTGCTTCCATCCGCGAGCCCTTCCGGACGGCCATCTCCAGGGATTCCGCCAAGATGGTCGTGTACAGTGCGGAGATCCGTGACGAGGAGGACGAGGGCGCGTTCTACCTCTTCACTGCGGTGGACAAGGAAATGCGCGTACTGTGGAACAATATCCTTCGCCTCGGGCAGGATGTGCGATCGTCCGAGGTGATGGACGTGGAAGTGGACCACCGGGGCGTTGCCTACGTGCTGCTGAAGAACCACATGGGGGAATCGGTCCAGGGGAAGGCGAACTCAGAGATCGTGCTGCACCGACTGACGGCGGAGGACATGACCCAGATGACGGTGTCGCTGGGGGGCTACTTCATCGCCGGGGGATCACTGCACACACTGGGCGGCCAGGTGACCTGTGCTGGCATTTATGCCTCACACGATGCGGATCGGGTGAAAGCCGAAGGCAACTTCCTCGCGTCGATCGATTCAACCGGGGAGTTCGGCGAGCCCAGGCTCATGCCTTCCTTCGGGGAGAATTCGCTGGATCTCGTGAGCGATCCCGGTGAGTTGGATGATGTGAAGGCGCCCAAGGATGGCGCAGGCGCTAAGGATGAGAAGAACCAGAAGCGCAATGCCTCCAGCACCGATGTGATCGCGTTCATACCACGCAAGGACGGGGGCTTCTTCCTGGTCAACGAAGTGAACTTCATACGGGAGCGTCGAGATCCGGAGACTGGCCGCGTGTCCTCCACCTTCTATCACGGTCCGCTCCAGGCCCGGGCGTTCGATGCCGAAGGCCGCGAGCAGTGGTCCACTTTTTTCAAGCGTTGGACCATTTCAGATACCCCTTTGATCGGCCGCGTGTTCGCTGTGGATTTCAATGACAGGTTGTTCCTCTTCCTGCTGGATAGTGAGGACATGACGGAGCGCCGTAAAGCCGGCCAGCCGATCACACCCAAGCAGACGACCACGGGGCTTTTCTCCGCCTATGTGACCTTCGATGACAATGGCGCCTTCAAGGTGAAACCCGTGCTGAAGAACGATACGAACGAGGATTACATAAGTGGATGGGACATTACGCCCACCGGACCGAACGAGTATGTCGCGTTCGGCACCCGCAGTCTCACCACCGCGAAATTCCTTCCGGTGAAGATCGAGTTCAGCCTCGATACGAAGAAGTAGTTCGCGCTCAGGGCCGGACCAATTTGTAAGCGCGATGGCGGCCCTCCGCATCGGTGGCGAGCAGCAGCATCATGCCGCTTGAATGATCGTTCCACGATACGACCGTTCTTCCCGGAGCGAGGCTGATCATTCGCACGAGGGCACCTCGCGCATCGATCAGCCTGGCAAGCATCGTTGCGGTCGCGTTGTTCTCCACCATCCAGTCATCCTGTGAACGGAAGACTTGCAGATCTTCGATGGGAACGGAGTCATCGGGCGCGAGTGTAGCCACGGTCGAAACGCAGATCGTCATGTCGCGCGTCGCTTGTCCCACCAGCACACCATCGCGCCATTCATCGCAGCGGATGGCGATCACGTATTCGCCGATCAAGGTCGGATGGTCCCATAGGAACCTACCGTTCGTTGGATCACACCAGGCATAGCCGCCGCCCGAAGTGAAGTCCTCCGGGAACTGGTAGCCGCTGATCGGATCTCCCTCCAGGCCCTCTGGTATGACCAACTGGAACACCAAGCTGTCACTATCGGGGTCCATGGCCTGTGGCTCGACCACTAGTGTGCTCCAATTCCAAGTCGGTTCGATCTGCTGGATGTCGAACTGTACTGAGTTATTTCCCGCGATGGCGGGACTGATGACGAGCGTAACGCTCACACTGAACGCTTGGGAGGCGGAGTTCGGTACATTGATGATACCGCCATTGCGGTTCGCATCGGTGTGACGGATGATATAGGTGCCGGATCCTTGGAACGCATGGGTCGTGGTGTATGTATTCAAGCGTAGGCTGCCACAAGAACCGCCAAAGGGGTCGTCCAGGATCGACGTGCGCGGTACAGTATCAACCACTCCGTCGCCGAAATCCACCAAGATCTCCGGACGGTCCGCAGGACTGGTCAAGTCGCACCAAGTCACCACCTCGATCGAATATGTGGTGATGCTGAGGTGAGTGTACCGGATCTCACCACCGATCACATGCGTGGCGAAAGCATCAAGGACGAACGGTGCCAGGATCAGGACGGCAAGGGATCGATGTGTGTACATGATCGTGAGTTGAGAATCGAAGATACCTCCGATCAGAGCGCCCGCATCACCTCCGCGACCACCTTGTCCGTAGCCCCGATCCGATCCCGGACATACCTGCCGGCAGCGAGCGAGGCCGCCTCCAGCGCCTGCTCATCGTTCAGTAGTTTCTCCAGCACGGCTTTCAATTCGCGCGCATCGTTCACCGCGAAGCCACCGCCCGCCTCGATCAATCCCTTCGCCTCTGCGAACTTGAGGTGGTTCGGTCCGAAGATCACTGGTACCCCCCACGCTGCGGCTTCCAACAAACTGTGGATGCCATCGCCGAAGCCACCGCCCACATAAGCTATGCTGCTGTACTTGTACAGGCGGGCGAGCAGGCCCATACGGTCCACCAGCAAGGTGGCGCGTGGCTCAGCGCCAAGTACGGATTCGATGTTCTCTTGTGTCGCGCCTTCCAATTCGCTCCAGCGTGCCAGCGGTTTCGGGAACGCGGACTCGATCACGAGCAGGTGATCCTCCTTCATTTCGTGCGGCACGATCACACACTTCGGTGCGTTCTTCATGGTGCTGAACGCTTCCAACAGCAGCGCTTCATCCTTGGGCCAGGTGCTGCCGCCGATCAGCGAACGTCCATCGGCCTTGAAGCCGGCCATGATCGGCAGGTCCTCGTTCGCTGCGACGATCGCGGCGACGCGATCGAAGCGTGTGTCCCCGCTGACGGTCACCTTCTTCACATCGATCGATGCGAGCAGCGCGCGTGAGGCTTCATCCTGCACGAAGAGATGCGCATAGCAGTGCAACATCGTGCGTTGCGTGCCCCCGAACCAGCGGAAGAAGCCCTGTTGCGGCCGGAAGATCGCCGAGACCAGGAAGGTGGGTACCCCTGCAGCGGCCAGGGCCATCAAGTGGTGGTACCAGAACTCGTACTTGATGAAGAGCGCGGCGCGCGGCTTCACCAGACGTTGCAGTCGCGCAGCGTTCGCCCTTCCATCCGGCGGCAGGTACTCCACATGGGTGGCGAGCGGAAAATCCTTGCGCACCTCATAGCCGCTGGGGCTGAAGAACGTGATCAGAACAGGCAGGCCGGGACGCGCTGCCTTGATCGCTTCCAGCACGGGTCGCCCTTGTTCGAATTCGCCGACGCTCGCGCAATGCATCCACAAGCAGCCCTGCAACGCTGCGCTTTTCGCCTCCAGCCGTTCCCACGCACCCAGGCGACCATCCACCCATTGCTTTGCCTTGGGCACGAACGGCGCCGCCGCCCGGATGCCGAGATGGTACAGCCCCGTGCCGATGTCGTACAGCAGCGGCATCTTCAGTAGCGGAAGCGATCGTCCATCCGCTGGTAAAGCGGGAAGCTCCAGCCGACGCGCAGGCCCGTGAGCAGGTCGGTGCGGTCGGGTGTGTTGTACTGCTCGGTGTCGAAGTTGTAAGGTCGCAATGCCTGGGTGAACCCGGCTATCAACTCCACACCCGCGAAGAAATTCACGCGACGCCGGTTGCTCAAATGTTGGTAGCCCACGAAGAGCAATGCTGCTGGTCCGGCACACAGCCGGTCGTAGCCCTCGAGGTACTCATCCTCCAACTGCGGCACCACGTTTTTCTGTGTTTGCACACGGACCTTGTGCCGCATGTAGCCGCCGCCGACCTTCAGCATCAGGCCTGAGTTGGGGTTGGGGCCGAACAGCGGCAGGATCTTGCCCACAGTGGCGAAGGCCGTCCACCCGCGCTCGTACAGGAACACATCCGCCATCTGGCCGTCCGCGTCCACCACCTGGCCCGCGCTGTTGATCACGTTGCGCAGGATGCCGGGCTCCACCACCTTGTTCCCGAAGATGAAGCTCCCTTCCAGGCCGAAGAGGAAATTGCCGCTGGTCTTGCGCGTTGCGCTGAAGCCGATGTTGCTGTTGTGTCCGAAGCGCGTGGCGAGGTCGCCGCCGGGGAATTGGTGCGCATAGCTCGGGGAGATGACCACCATGGCAAGGGTGGTGTCCCGGATATGCCCTTGCGCAATGCAGGACCCCGCCGATCCCAGCAAGGCGAGGGTGATCCAAGGGGAGAAAGCACGCATCGGGCGGCGAAGTTAACCGACGGGGAACGTCGGGTACGCGGGCGGAATTGCGCACGGGACGCGGCTTGTGGCCGTTGGTCGCATCGGGTCTTGGTTATCTTCGCCCACCCTTCGCGGGCCGCTCCGCCGAAGCACCGGAACCGACGTGCCTTTCATGAAGCCCATCCAGATGGTCGACCTCGTCGGCCAGTACGAGAAGATCAAGCCCGAGGTGGACGCGGCCTTGCTCCAGGTGATCAAGACCGCCGCCTTCATCGGCGGACCCGAGGTGAAGTCCTTCGAACAGGAACTCGCCGCCTACCTCGGTGCAAAGCAGGTGATCGCCTGTGCCAACGGTACCGACGCATTGCAGATCGCCATGATGGCGCTGGACCTGAACCCGGGCGACGAAGTGATCACAGCCTCTTTCACGTTCGTCGCCACTGTGGAAGTGGTGGCGTTGCTTGGCGTCGTACCCGTCTTCGCCGATGTGCTACCGGGCACCTTCGATCTGGACCCCGCCGATATCGAACGGAAGATCACCCCGAAGACGAAGGCCATCGTTCCAGTACACCTCTTCGGTCAGACCGCCGACATGGAAGCGATCATGGCGATCGCGGCGAAACACAAGCTGTACGTGATCGAGGACAATGCGCAGGCCATCGGTGGCGACTACACGTTCGGCAATGGCAAGCGCCAGAAGAGCGGCACCATCGGGCACATCGCCTCCACCAGTTTCTTCCCCAGCAAGAACCTGGGTTGTTACGGCGACGGCGGCGCGCTCATCACCAATGATGAAGCGCTGGCGAAGAAGGTGCGTCGCATATGCAACCACGGCAGCGACGTGCGGTACTACCACGAGGTTGTGGGCGTGAACAGCCGCTTGGACAGCCTGCAGGCCGCCGTGCTGCGGATCAAGTTGAGGCACCTGGACGAGTATGCCGCCGCACGCAACGCGGTCGCCGCCCACTACGACAAGGCCTTCGCCGGAATGCCGCACCTGACCACACCGCAGCGCAGCCCGAGCAGCACGCATGTGTTCCATCAGTACACCTTGCGCGTAACCGGCGACCACCGGGACAAGTTGAAGGCGCACCTGGAGGCGAACGGCGTACCGGCCATGATCTATTACCCGGTGCCGTGCCACTTGCAGAACGCCTACAAGAGCGACCGCTTCCCGATTGGCTCCCTGCCGGTGACCGAACAACTGACGCACGAAGTGCTCAGCCTGCCCATGAGCACCGAACTCGACAACGAACAACTCGCGCACATCACCGCCACGGTGAAGAGCTATTTCAAGTAAGGGCGCGAGTTCTCGCTCCCCAACCACCAGACCATGAATATCGCAGTAGTAGGAACAGGATACGTAGGACTCGTCACCGGAACGTGCTTCGCCGAGACCGGCAACCATGTTGTATGTGTGGACATCAACGCCGAGAAGGTGCAGATGATGAAGGATGGGAAAGTGCCCATCTACGAGCCGCACCTCGATGTGCTCTTCGAGCGCAACATCCGCCAGGGGCGCTTGAGCTTCACCACCGACCTGAAGAGCGCCATCGATCAGGCGCAGATCATCTTCCTTGCCCTGCCGACACCCCCCGGTGAGGACGGCAGCGCCGACCTGAAGTATGTGCTTGGCGTGGCCGACGATCTGGGAAAGATCATCACCGACTACAAGGTGATCGTGGATAAGAGCACGGTACCGGTGGGCACCGCCGAGAAAGTGCATGCCGCCGTGGCAAAGCATGCCAAAGTGCCCTTCGATATCGTGAGCAATCCGGAGTTCCTGCGTGAAGGCTTCGCGGTGGACGACTTCCTCAAGCCCGATCGCGTGGTGGTGGGCACCGACAGCCCGCGTGCCCGCAAGGTGATGGAGGATCTCTACAAGCCGTTCGTGCGCCAGGGCAACCCGATCATCTTCATGGACGAGCGCAGCGCCGAGCTGACCAAGTACGCGGCCAACGCCTTCCTCGCCGCCAAGATCACCTTCATGAACGAGATCGCGAACTTCTGTGAGAAGGTGGGCGCGGACGTCGACAAGGTGCGCATCGGCATGGGCAGCGACACGCGCATCGGCAAGCGGTTCCTGTTCCCCGGCATCGGCTATGGTGGTAGCTGCTTCCCCAAGGACGTGCAAGCATTGGCTAGGAGCGGGAGCGACGCTGGCTACGAGTTCCAGATCATCAAGAGCGTGATGGAGGTGAACGGCCGGCAGAAGACGACCCTCACCGACAAGATCAAGAAGCACTATGGCACTTCGCTCAAGGGGCGACACTTCGCCATGTGGGGCCTGGCTTTCAAGCCGGACACCGATGACATCCGTGAAGCACCCGCCCTGGACATGATCGAAGCGTTGTTGGAAGCCGGTGCGACGGTAAAGGCCTTCGACCCCGAGGCGATGGCCAACGTGAAGAAGCTGAAGGGCGACGCGATCGATTTCGCCAACGATGAGTACGAGGCGTTGCTAGGAGCGGACGCCCTTATCATCGCCACCGAGTGGGCCCTCTTCCGCACGCCGGATCTCAAGCGCGTGGCCGATACATTGAAGGAGAAGACCATCTTCGATGGCCGCAACCTCTACGACCTCGACGAGATGAAGGAGTTCGGCTTCCACTACGTGAGCGTGGGCCGTCAGCCGGTGAACGCACCCGTCAACGTCAAAGCATAGATCATGGCGAAGAAGACGGCGACCAAGAAGGCCATTCGGCAGGTTCAGGGCGACAAAGGGAAGGAGCGCGTGTTGATCACCGGCGCCGCCGGCTTCCTCGGCTCGCATTTGTGCGATCGCTTTTTGAAGGAAGGGTACCATGTGATCGGAATGGACAACCTGATCACCGGGAGCCTGAAGAACATCGAGCACCTGTTCAAGCGCGGGGACTTCGAGTTCTACCACCACGATGTGAGCAGGTTCGTCCATGTACCCGGCGCGTTGAAGTACATCCTCCACTTCGCTTCACCCGCTTCACCGATCGACTACGAGAAGATCCCCATCCAGACGCTGAAAGTCGGCTCATTGGGCACGCACAACTTGTTGGGTCTCGCGCTGGCGAAGAAGGCCCGCATCCTGGTGGCCAGCACCAGCGAAGTCTACGGAGATCCGAAAGTCCATCCGCAGGACGAGACGTACTGGGGCCATGTGAATCCCGTGGGCAAGCGCAGCATGTACGATGAGGCCAAGCGTTTCCAAGAGGCGCTCACCATGGCCTACCACAACTACCACGGCTTGGAGACGCGCATGGTGCGCATCTTCAACACCTACGGTCCGCGTATGCGTCTGAACGACGGACGCGTAGTGCCAGCCTTCATGGGCCAGGCCTTGCGTGGCGAGGATCTGACCATTTTCGGCAGGGGCGACCAGACGCGCAGCTTCTGTTACGTCGACGACCTGATCGAAGGCATCTATCGCCTGCTATTGAGCGACTACGCGGGGCCGGTGAACGTCGGCAACCCGAAGGAGATCACCATTAAGCAATTCGCGCAGGAGATCATCAAGCTCACCGGCACCAAGCAGAAGATCGTCTACAAGCCGTTGCCGTCCGATGATCCCATGCAGCGCCAACCGGACATCACCCTGGCGAAGAAACTGCTCAAGTGGCAGCCGAAGGTGGAGCGTGCCGAGGGCATGAAGCGCACGTTCGAGTACTTCAAGGGTCTTTCACCGAAAGAGCTCAAGGAGAAGGAGCACTTCAGTTTCGAGGGATACGCGCGGAAGTGATCGATATCCGGCTAGCCTAGGCCGGGATCTGATCGATCAACTCCTTGATCTCGTGCACGGTGATGGATGCTTGCGCGGACTTGTCATAGATCGCGAGCAGGTACACCGATCGCTGCCGTATAAAAAGATGCGATCAAGCGTGCGCCCCCGGATCGGCCCTTGCCTTTGGAACGGATGGCCAACCGCACCTTGTAGGTTCCGTTCCCGATCGCACTGCCTTGCAAGGGATCCACGCGTAGGCTGCTGACCAATGCGGCGATCTCGGACTTGATCGATGGATACTTCTTCGCGAGTCGCTTTAGCTGCCGGTCGAACGGAGCGATCGTGCGGACCTCATAGCTCATTGAGCAGGTCCTCCACTTTGCGCCCGACCTTCTTCCCGGACTTCACCAGCTTCATTTCCTCCACGGCCTCCTTCAGTTCGGCGAGCAGGGTCGCCTTCTCTTCAGTGAGCAGCGTGGCCTTCACATAGGAAATGTCCCGCAACAGGTCCAGGAAGAACGCGGCCTTCTCCTTCTTGATGTCGAGCAGCACTTTCATGATGCTTCAAAGATAGGCGGCCGAAAAAGTTCTGCGGACCTGCGGACATTGCTCATTCCTTTGGAGCATGGATCCTGTTACCATCCGAATTGCCGGTGTTCCGGAACATTTCAACCTGCCGTGGCAGCTGGCCCTGGAGCGTCGCGCTTTCGTTCGCGCCGGTATCGACTTGCGTTGGCGGACGGTTCCCGAGGGCACCGGGGCCATGTGCGAATTGCTGCGCGCAGGCGAAGTGGACCTGGCCATGCTCGTGACCGAAGGCGCGGTGCGCGATATCCTGAACGGCAACCCAAGCAGGATCATCAGTCCGTATGTGGACACGCCGTTGACCTGGGGCGTGCATGTCGGCGCGGAGAGCGCCATCGGCAAGCTCGAAGAACTGAAGGATGTTCCGTTCGCCATCAGTCGGCACAATTCGGGCAGTCACCTTGCCGCATTGGCGTATGCTCACGCTCGCGGTTGGCCCGCAGCGGAGCGCGAACTCATCGTGGTACACAACCTGCAGGGCGCGGTGGCCCGCTTGCAGCAGTCTCCACCCGCAGCGTTCCTCTGGGAGAAGTACACGACGAAGCCGCTTGTCGATGCAGGCGTGCTGCGTCGCGTGGATGAATACCGCCCCACCTGGCCCTCGTTCGTGATCGTGGCCACCGAAGCCGTGCTGGCCCGGCATCCGAAGGAAGTGCAGCGCTTGCTGAAGGTGATCCGCGATCAGGCAGCCGGTCTCATGCAAAAGAAGACCACGCCGGAGATGATCGCCCAACGCTACAAGATGGAGCTTGAGGATGCCCGCGAATGGTTCAACGGCGTGCGCTGGAACACCGACGGCAAGGTGGACGTGAAGACGCTGCATGCCGCGAGCGAGACCTTGTTCAACCTCGGGATGCTCGATCACCGCGCGACCGGGGAGGAGCTGATCGCGAAGGTTATTGTGCGTTGATCGGTGTGATCGAGCGTTACGCGGAAGTAAGCGCAACCCGAAAGTCCTAGTAGCCCATGTCCAATATCCAATGTCCAAGTGATGCATTCCACTTGGACATGGGATGTTGATCATTGATCGATCCTTGGGGTCTACCGCCGATCAGGAAGTTGGGGCACTGGAAAGAGCTGGAACCCGTTGAAATTACCGGGAACAGGGTATGGACAAGGACGTTTTCAGGGAGTTGCTTTGTACGGTAAGAGCGACCCTAATTCCCATTGCCATGAAAGCCTTGTTCGCCCTCAGCATGCTGGCCGCCGCCACTCAGACCTGCGCCCAATCCACCTGCGCATTGAACCTCTGGGCCCAGCCGAACGGCAACGGATACGTGCGACAACAGCACTGCGACACGGTCACCGTGGACCTGCTCACCGCCGATCTACAGGACGGCGTGCGCTCGCTGCAAGTCGCCGACGGGTTCACCGTGCTTTTCTACCAAGCGGAAAACCTCTTCGGTCCGCACATCCTCGCAGTGACCGGCCCCCGCCGCATCGACGACCTGGCGACCATGCCCATGCTTTCCCTCAACCGGAACTGGGACAACGCGATCGCCTCGTTCAGCATCGCGTGCACTTATGTGCCGGATCCTCAGCCCGTAGTGCCGCCAATGGTGGCCGGGTTGGCGCGGTAGCGAGCTACTCTTTCACCCAGCGCAGCACCTGCCTCGCGCCGTCGGGTGTGGTGACCACCAGATGGTAGGTGCCCTTGGCCCATGCTGTGGCATCGATCGCGTCAACGCCAATGCGCGTTGCCGACAAAACTTCACGACCCAAGACGTCGCGCACTTGCATCGTGTTGGTTCCAGAGGGAAGGCCGCTGATCGCGAGTTGATCGGATCCCGGGTTGGGAAAGACCCTGGCCGATGAACCACTGCTTGAAGTGGGTGGCAGCATGGTGTTCAGATCGCACGGTGGGCCGAAATCCACATCGGAATAGCAAAGCAGGTAAGGGATGTACCAGTCAATAATTCCGCCGCTACAGGGTTGCCAATACGGGATGTAGGACACGAAGCCGATCCGTTCGGTGATCGTGAATAAACCCCAAGGGTCTCCGTAAGCATTGAGTTGAGCGACAGCCCATGTTCGCAAAGGGACCCCATCGATGACTACATGTCCGGTGTCCTGGATCACTACAAAGTTCATTGGCAGGCATGTGTCGTCAGATCCGATCGGCCACCAACCTTCACCAGGGTCGCCTAGAAACAAGGTGGTATCCCAACCTGATTGAGGTGGACCCAATTTGCTCAGAACCGCTGCACCCTGCAAGGTGAAGAACTGAGTGGTCGAGTCGGATGTTCCACTGGGCCATGGATCGACCCGCACCGATTCTATTCTCTGGGCCTCGAACCCGTCGAGAACTGTATCGGCCACGTAGGTTGACTTTACCCGAAAAACGCTTCCGAAGATCTCGTACTCCCTTACCCATGCCCCCTCGGGTGCATAGAACTGCTGAGCTACGGATGTTGCCGGAATACCAAGAACAAGCAACAAAATGGGAAAGGAGCTCATGATCTGAATTTGCGGGGTGTCCAAGGTGCCTCCCAGACGTACCCAACCACCGCTGGTGGTCCGGCTCCCGCATCCCCCGCCCTTCGGTACCTTCGCCGTCCCGTTTTCGGGACCCATGAGCTACACCGCCCATCCCACCGCCGTCATCGATGAGGGCTGCACCATCGGTGCGGGTACGCGCATCTGGCACTTCTCTCACATCATGCCCGGATGCACGATCGGCGAAGGCTGCAACATCGGCCAGAACGTGGTGATCAGCCCGGAGGTGATCCTGGGCAACAACGTGAAGGTGCAGAACAACGTGAGCATCTACACCGGGGTGGTCTGCGAGGACGATGTGTTCCTCGGGCCAAGCATGGTGTTCACCAACGTGATCAACCCGCGCAGCGCCGTGGTCCGGAGGTCCGAGTACCTTCGCACGCTCGTGAAAAAAGGGGCCTCCATCGGCGCGAACGCCACCATCATTTGCGGGCACGACATCGGCCGTTTCGCCTTTATCGGAGCGGGCGCGGTGGTGACGAAAGAAGTGCCGGACTATGCCCTCGTGGTGGGCAATCCCGCGCGCCAGACCGGTTGGATGAGCGAGTTCGGCCACAAGCTGAAGTTCGATGCACAGGGCGCGGCGACCTGTCCGGAGAGTGGCCAGCGGTACGAACTGAAGAATGGCCGCGTCACAAGGCTCCACTGATGAAGTTGAAATGCATCCACAGATGTCGCAGATAGCACAGATGAATACGGGCATGGGCGATCTGTGCTCATCTGTGTCCATCCGTGGACGAATTGCATTGGCATCATGAGCGGCAAGATCAAGTTCGCCGTGGTCGGTTGTGGCCATATCGGCAAGCGGCATGCGGAGATGATCGTACGTCATCCGGAGGCGGAACTCGTTGCGCTGTGCGACATAAGGCCGAAGGAGGAGGTGGGCGTCGCACAAACCGACGTTCCCTATTTCCAGGACATGGACCGCATGCTGGCCGAAGTGCCGGCGATCGATGTCGTGAACATCTGCACACCGAACGGGCTGCATGCGCCGCAGAGCATCAAAGCCCTGGAGCAACGCAAGCACGTGGTGTGCGAGAAACCGATGGCGCTCACCAAGGCCAGCGGCGAGGCGCTCATCTTCAAAGCGTTGCAGGTGCATCGCACCGTGTTCGGCGTGATGCAGAACCGGTACAGCCCGCCGAGCCAGTGGGTCAAGGGTGTGCTGGAGCAGGGGCTGCTCGGGGAGATCTTCCTGGTGCAGGTGAATTGCTACTGGAACCGGGACGACCGTTACTACAAGCCCGGCACCTGGAAGGGCACCGCCGACCTGGATGGCGGAACGCTCTTCACCCAGTTCAGCCATTTCATCGACCTGCTCTACTGGCTCTTCGGCGACATCACGGAGATCGAGGGCCGCTTCGCAGACTTCAACCACACGAGCCTGACGGCCTTCGAGGACACGGGCCTGGTGAACTTCCGCTTTCTCGATGGTGGCATAGGCTGCCTCAACTACAGCACCGCCGTGTGGGACCGGAATCTGGAGAGCAGCATGACCATCATCGGAGCGAAAGGCAGCGTGAAGATCGGCGGGCAGTACATGGACAAGGTGGAGTACTGTCACATCGAAGGCTACACCATCCCCGAGCTCGCACCCACCAATCCGGCGAACGACTACGGCACCTACAAGGGCAGCGCCAACAACCACGGTTTCATCATCGACAACGTCGTGGACACCTTGAAAGGAAGGAACACCTTGACCACCAACGCGCTCGAGGGGCTGAAGGTGGTGGAGATCATCGAACGCATTTACCAAAAGAGGAATGAGCACTTTGTATGACCGCCTGCTGAAGAAGGACGCGAAGCTCGCCGTGATCGGCCTGGGCTATGTGGGACTTCCCATCGCACTGGCCTTCGCCCGCAAGATCAAGGTCGTGGGCTTCGACATCAACCAGAAACGCGTGGACATGATGCGCCGCGGCGAGGATCCCAGCAACGAACTGGAGGCTTCGGAATTCGCCGGTACCGACATCCACTTCAGCGCCGATATCAACGACCTGAAGGACGTGGAGTTCTTCATCGTCGCCGTGCCCACACCGATCGACAGTCAGAACATCCCGGACCTCGGTCCACTGTTGGGCGCCACGCGCACCGTGGGCCAGGTGTTGAAGAAGAACGATTACGTGGTGTACGAGAGCACCGTGTATCCCGGCTGCACCGAAGAGGATTGCGTGCCCCTGCTGGAGCGCCTGAGCAACCTCGCGTACGTGAAGGATTTCAAGGTGGGCTACTCGCCGGAGCGCATCAATCCGGGCGACAAGGAACACACATTGGAGAGCATCATCAAAGTGAGCAGCGGCTGCGATCCTGAAAGCGCCGAGATCATCGCGAAGGTGTACGAGCTGGTGGTGAAGGCCGGTGTACACCGCGCGACGAGCATCAAAGTGGCCGAGGCCGCCAAGATCATCGAAAATACCCAGCGCGACGTGAACATCGCGCTCACCAACGAGCTCTCGATCATCTTCAACCGCATGGGCATCAACACCTACGATGTGCTGGAAGCGGCAGGCACCAAGTGGAACTTCCTCAAGTTCCAGCCGGGCCTGGTGGGCGGCCACTGCATCGGGGTGGATCCGTACTACCTCGTGTACAAGGCGAAGGAACTCGGCTACCACGCGCAGATCATCGACGCCGGCCGCTTCGTGAACGACAGCATGGGCGGCTATGTGGCCAAACAGACCGTGAAGAAGGTGATCGCCACCGGCACCAATCCGGCCGATGCGCGCATCCTCGTGATGGGGGCCACCTTCAAGGAGAACGTCACCGACATCCGCAACAGCAAGGTCGCCGACGTGGTGAAGGAACTACAGAGCTTCAGCTGCACCGTTGACGTAACGGACCCGCACGCCGATGCCGCCGAGGTGGAGCATGAGTACGGCTACAAGCTCGCGCCGGAGATGAAGGGACCGTACGACGCGATCGTGGTGGCGGTGAACCACGAGGAATACGCCAACAAGGACGAGGCCTGGTTCAAGGCCATGCTGAAGCCCAAGGGCGTGTTGGTCGATCTGAAGGGCGTCTTCCGGAAGAAGATCAAGGAACTCAACTACTGGAGTCTGTGAGAATACGATTCACCACAGAGGCACAGAGTGCACAGAGCATGCAGGGCAACTATTATGGTTCCTTCCTCCGTGTACGCTGTGCCTCTGTGGTGAAAATGAGCTGACCATGCAACGCAACATCCTCATCACCGGCGGCGCCGGCTTCATCGGCAGCCATGTCGTGCGGCGCTTTGTCACGAAGTATCCGAACTACCGCATCATCAACCTCGATGCGCTGACGTACGCGGGCAATCTGGAGAACCTGCGCGATGTGGAGCATGCGCCCAACTACACGTTCGTGAAGGCCGACATTCGCGATGCGGAAACGCTCAAGCGAGTCTTCATCGAGCACGCCATCGATGGCGTGATCCACCTCGCCGCCGAAAGTCATGTCGATCGCAGCATCAGTGATCCAATGGCTTTCGTCGACACGAACGTGATCGGCACGGTGACCTTGCTGAACGCAGCACGTCAGGCATGGTCGAAAACCTCCACCTTGGGAGGTGGATTGGAGGAGGGGAAACGCTTCTACCACGTGAGCACCGACGAGGTCTACGGCTCCTTGCACGATGATGGCTTCTTCACCGAGGAGACGCCCTATGACCCACAAAGCCCGTACAGCGCGAGCAAGGCCGCGAGCGATCACTTCGTGCGCGCCTACGGCAACACGTACAAGCTGCCCTTCGTGCTGAGCAACTGCAGCAACAACTACGGCAGCCACCACTTCCCCGAGAAGCTGATCCCGCTCATGATCAACAACCTCCGCACGAACAAGCCGTTGCCCGTTTACGGCAAGGGTGAGAACGTGCGCGATTGGTTGTGGGTGGAGGACCACGCCAGCGCGATCGACATCGTGTTCCACACCGGCAAGGACGGCGAGACCTACAACATCGGCGGGCACAACGAGTGGAAGAACATCGACTTGGTACACCTGCTCTGCCGCGTGATGGACCAGAAACTAGGCCGGGCAGAAGGGGAAAGCGCGAAGCTGATCACCTACGTGACCGATCGTGCGGGACACGACCTGCGCTATGCGATCGATGCTGGCAAGATCGAGCGTGAGCTGGGTTGGACCCCGAGCATCACCTTCGAGCAAGGACTCGCGCGTACGGTGGATTGGTACCTGGCGAACACCGAGTGGCTGGACCACGTCACCAGCGGCGCATACCGCAGTTACTACGAAGCCCAATACAGCCGCTGACCATGGGCGTTCTCGACAAGCTGTTCGGCAAACGGGAAGCGATGCTCGCACCAGCGGACCTCAGCGTGCTTGGCGCGGACATCCACTCGCACTTCATCCCCGGCATCGACGACGGTTCGCAAAGCCTGGAGCAGAGCATCGAACTGCTCACAGCGATGAGCGAGCTGGGCTACCGCAAGGTGGTGACCACCCCGCACAGCATGGCGGACGGCTACAAGAACACGCCGGATATCATCCTACCCGGCTTGGAGAAGTTGCGTGCTGAGGTGAAGCGGGTTGGCCTGAACATGGAGGTGGAAGCCGCCGCGGAGTACTACCTCGATCATGAGTTGGAGAAGAAGATCGGCGATGGCACCGTGCTCACGTTCGGCGACAAACTGTTGCTATTCGAATTGCCCTTCCTCAGCGAACCCAATGCACTCGCGCAAGTGGTCTTCCACATGCAGACGCAGGGCTACCGCCCAGTGCTCGCGCATCCCGAACGCTATGGCTTCTGGCACAACGACTTCGCCAAGTACGAGAGCCTGAAGGACCGTGGGGTGCTCTTCCAGCTGAATATGATCGCGCTCGCGGGCGCCTACGGGCCGCAAGCCAAACAGATCGCAGAGCGCCTCATCGATGCGGGCCACTACGAACTCGTCGGCAGCGACTGCCACCACATGGGCCACATCGAAGCGATGAAGAACACGCTCACGCGGCCCTATCTGCACAAGTTGCTGGCGAGCGGGAAGTTGATGAACGCGGGGTTGTAAGGCATCGATCGTCGGGTCTTACATTTGGGGAAAGATGCGCCATGACCGCTGCCAGTAAGAAAGCGCTGCTCAAGAAACTGATCGAATCGGAACGCGATCCTGCGGTTCTTGATCTGGTGGACAATGTCTTGCAGCGTCGGACGCGTGCGGTAGCCTTTCAAAGTGACATGGTGCATCGGGTCATGCGTGCCAAAGAGGACTACAAGGCAGGTCGATTTCAGACCTTCGCAATTCGTGGTCGTGCGGAACATGGTCCGTTGTCCTTCGTTGCGGAAGTAGCCGGGACCGAACCAGATCGGCCCGCCATTCGGGACCACGGAGTATGAGTGATCGCACATGATGGTGTCACCGCTATAACGGATAACCTCCGTTCCGAACGGCATACCCCAGAAGGACCGCGTAACGCTCCACTGCGCGCTGTCGGTATAGGTCGGGAAGGGTTGTTGTTGCGCGACTGTTGCAGCCGACCCAACCATCAGCGCGAAAACCAGGTGGAATGCTCGGATATACATGCCGACTTGAATTGAGTGACCGACATCAAGACGAAAGGGCAACGCGTTTCGCGGCTTACGCCGCCGCCGTCTCCAACTCCTTGCTCATCTTCTTGAAGAGCCCTTGCAGCACATTGCCAGGGCCTACTTCCACCACGCGCGTGGCGCCATCGCTGAGCATGTTCTGCATGGTCTGTGTCCAACGCACAGGTGCGGTGAGCTGCGCGATCAGGTTCGCCTTGATGCGTGCCGGGTCCTTGTGCGCACGGGCATCCACGTTCTGGTACACAGGGCAGCGCGGGTGTACGATCGGCGTGAACTCGATCGCGGTCGCGAGCTCAGCACGGGCGGGTTCCATGAGCGGACTGTGGAAGGCACCACCAACGGGGAGCATGAGCGCACGCTTCGCACCGGCGGCTTTCAGCGCTTCGCAAGCCGCGGTCACCACCTCCACGCTTCCGCTGATCACCAGCTGGCCTGGGCAGTTGTAGTTCGCCGGCACCACGACACCGGGGATCGTCTTGCAGATCTCCTCCACCTTGCCGTCCTCCATGCCCAGGATCGCGGCCATGGTGCCGGGTCGCATCTCGCAGGCCCGCTGCATCGCGTTGGCGCGTGCGGCCACCAGTTTCAGCCCATCGGAGAACTCCATCGCCCCGGCCGCGACCAACGCGCTGAACTCGCCGAGTGAGTGGCCCGCCACCATGGTCGGTTGGAACGCATCGCCCATCACCTTGGCCTTCACCACGCTGTGCAGGAAGATCGCGGGCTGGGTCACGCGGGTCTGGCGCAGATCCTCCTCGCTGCCGCGGAACATCACATCGGTGAGGGTGAAGCCAAGGATGTCGTTGGCATGCTCGAACCAGATGCGCGCGTTGCTGTCAGCATCGTACAGGTCTCTGCCCATGCCGGGGAACTGGCTGCCCTGTCCGGGGAATACGTAGGCGGTCATGCGGATCGTTGCTGTGTAGGCCCGTCCTGAGCGGAGTCGAAGGATGGGGTGGCCCTTCGACTCCGCTCAGGGCGGGTCAGGTTTTAATCACGCCGGCCGAACAAGCGCAGCAGCATCAGGAAGAGGTTGATGAAGTCCAAGTAGAGGCTCAATGCGCCCATCAGGGCCATCTTCTGCGCGGTCTCCGTGCCGGTGATCGCCTGCTCGCCGATGCGCTTCAGCTTCTGCACGTCGTAGGCAGTGAGGCCGGTGAAGACCACCACGCCGATGATGCTGACCACATAGCTCATCGTATCGCTCTGCATGAACATGTTCACGAGGGAGGCGATCACGATACCGATGAGGCCGATCATGAGGATGCTGCCCAGCTTCGTGAGGTCGGTCTTGGTGGTGTAACCGGCGACGGCCATCACCCCGAACACCGCAGACGTGATGAAGAACACGTTGGCGACCGATGAGAGCGAGTAGATCAGGAAGATGTAGCTCAGGCTGATGCCCATGATCACCGAGAAGGCGATGAAGGTGAGGAGCATCACCATGCCGCTCATCTTGTTCACCAGCCCACCCATCGCGAATACGAGGGCTAGCGGGGCGAGCATGACCACCCAGCCGAGGATGGTGTGGCTGCCGGTTTCGAGATTGATAAGGTACTGCAACTTGGTCATGTCGTTGCCGAACCACCAAGCCATGACGCCGCTGATGACCAGGGCCATGGTCATGTAGCTGAACACGTTGGCGAGGAAGGTCCGTACGCTGGACGCGCTGTCAGGTCCATAGATGACCTGGCCGGTCTGTTGGGTGGGAAGGGTGTTCTGTTCCATGATGATCTAGTGCAGTTTGGCGCTGATGAGCTTGATGAACTCCTCGCGCGTGCGGTTATCGTCAAGAAATATACCAGTGAAAGCGGATGTCGTTGTGACAGAGTTTTGCTTCTGAATGCCCCGCATCTGCATGCAGAGGTGGGCACATTCCATGACAACGGCCACCCCGAGAGGCTTCAAGGCGTCATGGATGCAGTCCCGGATCTCGTTCGTCAGCCGTTCCTGTACCTGCAGGCGGCGGGCAAAGGCGTCCACCACGCGGGGGATCTTGCTCAGGCCGGTGATGCGGCCATTGGGCACGTAAGCGACGTGGGCTTTCCCAAAGAAGGGCAGCATGTGGTGCTCACACATGGAGTATACCTCGATGTCCTTCACCAGCACCATCTGGCTGTAATCCTCCTTGAACACAGCGCTCTTCAGAATGGCCGATGGGTCGAGGCCGTAACCATGCGTGAGGAACTGCAGGGCCTTGGCCACGCGTTCCGGAGTCTTCATCAATCCTTCACGCTTCGGATCTTCGCCGATCGCCTTCAGAATGTCCCCGTAATGATCGCCGATCCGGGCGATGGACTTCGCATCGTATTGGTCAATGCGCTCGTAACCCTCTCCGTGGGGATCCCGCTCCGCGCCTTTTGCCGATCCAATGCCTTTGAAGCCTTTTCTAACCGCCATGGTATTCCACGTAGTTGTTCTCGGTCTCCTGCACCTTCACGCAATGCAAGGAACACCCGAGGGCGGTGATCGGTTCCACAAGCTGTTCCCAGATCGCGATGGCCAGGTTCTCCGTACTGCTCAGGCGGCCTTTCATGAAATCCACGTCTAGGTCGATGTTCTTGTGGTCAAGCTTGTCCACCACCCGCTCATGGATGATGCGGCTCACCAGGGACAGGTCCGTCACGAAGCCGGTCTGCGGGTTGGGTTCGCCTTTCACGGTCACCCACAGTTCGTAGTTGTGCCCATGCCAGTTCGGGTTGGAGCACTTGCCGAAGGTGGCGCGGTTCTCCTCCACACTCCATTCCGGCCGGGCCAGTTTGTGCGCAGCGCTGAACCGTTCGCGACGGGTGATGTGGACGAGGGGCATGTGCCGACTCTGGTAAGAGCGGACAAAGGTAACGAGGGCATACGTGTAGGGCTTTGCAGCAGCAAGTCGGCGAGCGGCTAGTTGGCGAGTTGAATACCCGTCCGATCGATGTTTGGACCGGCGGCCTACCTTGGATGTGGCAGTTTGGAGCTGTGTTCTACTTCCCTAAAAGACAAGGCCATGGGTGGATTTCGTGCTATGATCGTCTATCAAAAGGCCTTTGATCTTGCTGTTCGGATCTTCTTCCTCACGAAGAAGTTCCCCAAGGAGGAATTGTACGGGCTATCCTCTCAAGTGCGCAATAGTTCCCGTTCGACCTGTGCCAATTTCGGCGAAGCCTAGCGTCGCAGACGTTACAAGGCACACCTTGTTGCCAAGCTCACAGATCCGGATCCCGGGAACACGGAGACCCAGGTTCATCTGGACATGGCCGTGGCTTGTGGCTATGCTACTTCGGAGGAAGTCGCCGTTCTGATCTCTTTGAGCGAAGAGGTCGGCTTGATGCTGAACAGCTTGATAGAGAACCCCGAGAAACTTCTGCTGAAGTAGCTGCTTAACGCGTTTCAGAACTCGCCGCACGCCGACTTGCCAACTCGCCGACTTCCCTCGCCTCTACATTTGCACCGTGATCATTGTAACCGGCGCCGCAGGTTTCATCGGTAGTGCGCTGGTGGGCGAACTGCTCCGCCAAGGCTGGCAGGACATTGTGGCGGTGGACGATTTCTCCCGGGGTGACAAGGCACCGAACCTTGCCGGAAAAAAGCTCACCGCCCGGGTCGATCGCAGGGAGTTCTTCACCTGGCTGGACGCGAACGAGAAGCTGGTCCAGTTCATCTTCCATCTCGGTGCCCGCACGGACACAACGGAGTTCGACAAAGCGGTGTTCGACGAGTTGAACGTGCGCTACAGCCAGCAAGTGTGGGAGCGCTGCGTGCGTTACGGGATCCCGCTGGTCTATGCTTCATCCGGCGCTACGTACGGTGCGGGCGAACTGGGCTATGCCGATGACGAGCAACTGCCCTTCAAACTGAAACCGCTGAACCCCTACGGTGAGAGCAAGAACGAGTTCGACAAGTGGGCGTTGGGGGAGGAGAAGCAGCCGTTCTTCTGGGCGGGCCTGAAGTTCTTCAATGTCTACGGGCCGAACGAGTACCACAAGGGCCGCATGGCCAGCGTGGTGTTCCACGCCTTCAACCAGATCCAGGCCGGTGGGGCCATGCGGCTCTTCCGCAGCCATCATCCGGATTACAAGGACGGCGAGCAGCTGCGCGATTTCGTTTACGTGAAGGACGTGTGCGCTGTATGCCTCTTCCTGATGCAGCACCGGAAGAACAGCGGGCTGTACAACCTGGGCAGTGGCAAGGCACGCACGTTCATCGACCTCACGCGTGCCACCTTCAAGGCGATGGGTGTGCCGGAACACATCACCTTCATCGATACGCCTGCGGACATCCGCGATAGGTACCAGTATTTCACCGAGGCGCCGATGGAAAAGCTCAAGGCCATCGGCTACGCGAAGCCGTTCGCCACACTGGAAGAAGGGGTGGCGGATTACGTGACGAACTACCTGGAGCCAAAGGCCTACACGTGAACCCTGGCGCCGCGCAAAACGTCCATCACGGCGGCGTTCCGTTCCGCCGGAAGTGCGAGGTAGTTGGAAAGCGCCTGGTCATCGTGGACACTGATCGGGCCATCGAGGGACTCCAGGTGCAGGTCGCCATCACGCGCATGGATGCGATGCAGGCAGTAGAGGGTGCGTTCGAAAAACGCCTCCACGTCCTGCTGCCGGGGCAAGCGTAGTGCCTGTTTACCTACGGGCAGGATCTCGATCACTATGGCGGGGCGTTCCGTCCGGAGGCGTTCCTCCATCCCCAGCAGCACTTCGCGTTCACCGCCTTCCACGTCGATCTTCACAATGCCAATGGGCCCAATGGAAAGATCGCGCGCAGCGCTGTCAAAACGCAGCACGGGGATGATGAGTTTGCGGAACACCTCAGATCCGGGACGGAAGTCGCTCACCACGGTCGCCGCCGAATCGGCCATGTTGGCGGTGTGGAGTTCGAGCTGGAGCAGGCCGTCGTGATCGGAAAGGCCAGCGGGCACCACACGGGCGTCAGCGAAGCCGTTCAGGTGCGCCAGTTCCTGGGAGTAATGGATGCAAACGGGGTTCGGCTCGAAACCGACATAGGTGCGCAGCGGCTCGATGGATCGCACTTTGCTCAGCGTCTGCCCAAGGTTCACCCCGACATCGATGAAGGTGCCTGGGAAGTGGTGCAACAACTTCACCAGTAAGGGATGCATCCAGGGTTCGTCCTGCACCAGCAGGTTCATCCCGATGCCTTCTCGGATCGGCACGGTGACACGGAGACCATTGATACGCGCGGACACCCTGAAATTGAGGCGGGGCAGCAGGCCGGTGCGGCGGAGCACACGCAAAAAGGTCCAGGCGAACGAGCCGCAGTAGTGTGCTTTCACTGAGTGGCGGACTGGTCCAGGGTGTCGCGGATCTCGAGCAGGCTATCGCGCACCTTCAGCAGTGCCGCGCTAAGTGCTCCCTGCTTATCCGGTGGTGTTGGTTCGTTGTTGCGCATCTGCTCCCTGGCCCCGTTCAAGGTGAAGCCCTTTTCCTTTACCAGGTGCTGGATCGTGCGTAGATGATCGATCTCCTTGCGCGTGTAGAGCCGGTCGCCCTTGCTCGTGCGCCTGGGCTTGATCGTGCCGAACTGCTTTTCCCAGAAGCGGATGAGCGAGGCGTTCACCCCCAACTCCACGCCCACTTCACCGATGGACCAGTAGAGCTTCTCGACCGTTTTTTCCCGGTAGGGCATGCGATCAAATGTACTGATCGATCAGTCGAGCGCCTGCCCCGCATTGCGCGAGATCTCCAGCATGCGTGCGTATTCCGCCGGCGAGAGGTCGTTGAAGTAGTAGTTGGCCGGATCGACAGCGACCTCACTTTTGTGTACCTCGTAATGCAGGTGTGGACCAACGCTCAATCCGGTGTTGCCCACCAGTCCGATCACGTCGCCGCGGTGTACGCGCTGGCCGACACGCGCCTTGAGTTCGCTCAAGTGCGCATAGAGCGTTCGGTAACCGAAACCGTGGTCCACCACCACGTGCATGCCGTACCCGTTGGTGGCGTAGTCCGCGAAGATCACCCGGCCATCACCAGTGGTATGGATCGGTGTACCCTGCTTGCAGGTGAAGTCCATGCCCGCGTGGAACTTCTGGATCTTGTGTATCGGATGGATGCGCCAGCCGAAGCCGCCGGCCGTCTGTGTCAGATCCTCGTTCGGGATCGGCTGGATGGCGGGAATGGCCGCGAGCATCTCCTGCTTGCGCAGAACGAGCGAGGCCACTTCGTCCAGTGACTTGGACTGCACCACTAGCTGGCGGGTGAGCTTGTCCAGCCGTGTCTTCGTGTCGATCACCAGGTCGCTGCTGGAGAAGCCCTCGAGGTCCTTGTAGCGGTTGATGCCGCCCACGCCCGCAAGGCGCATGGACTCGGGCAGGGGATCCGCTTCGAAGATCACGCGGTAAATGTTGTCATCGCGGCGGCGCACATCGGCCATCACGCGGTCCAACTCGGTGAGCTGCTTGTTCAGCAACTCGTATTGGATGAGCAGCCGCTGGTTCTCCTGGCGCATCGCCGCCTCCTTGGGCGAATCCACGAACTGGTAAACGAGTGCGATGCCCAGCAGACCTACCACCAGCCCGGGTGTTAGTGCGAGCAAAGTCCGCCTGGTCTTCTGCCACGCGGAAAGCCGGATGCGCTCGAAGTTGAGCGTCTT
>Ga0105046_10001112_pt1 | contig 40485 bp, 38 predicted proteins | sample MAT03_FD_78385 | JGI IMG/M metagenome (GOLD analysis project Ga0105046, IMG submission 78385) | Freshwater microbial communities from Lake Fryxell liftoff mats and glacier meltwater in Antarctica - MAT-03 (megahit assembly) | ecosystem: Environmental > Aquatic > Freshwater > Ice > Liftoff... | reverse complement strand
TGGAGTCAGTTTTTTTCTTTTTAAGGTTTTCATAATGACTTATTACAATATTATAAGCTTCTTGAAGTTTCCTATCACCAGTATAAAACTCATCAACCTCCAAGACAACAGCATGTGTGAGAATAATCAGATCTTGCGTTCTTAATTTTACCAATTCACGGACACGATCGACATGGTAAAACCAGAAAGTTTCATCACCATGATATTTGTTGAAAAGTTCATTTTTATCAAAAAACAAAGCACTCTTATTCACTTTTTCGCTGCTAAATCCAAGTCTCGCAAGCACATTTCGAGTTTCAATATAAATCATTTCAGGAAGAAAAATTGTATATTCTCCACCAAGAAAATCATTAATTTTGCTTTGGAGATGAGCCTCTTTACCCTGATTAATAAAGTAAGAAAACCAGTTAGAGCTGTCAATGAGCACCTTTTTCATGGAGAAATTTCAAAAGTATTCCAACTCTAGCAGTCCGACATGAACGATTTCTAAACTCCAGCTGAAACTCGACCGCAGGGAGAGCTCTCGCCGTTCGCTCCTTTTCGCTCGCAAACAAAAAAAGCCCTCTCCAGAAGGAAAGGGCTTTGAAATCAAGTCAAATAATTATTGAGCAACAACATTAATTGCAGTTCCCGCCGTTGGTGTGAAACCGCTTGTTCCATCGCATCCAGCCAGCGCTGTATCAGCATATATATTCTTTGCTGGGTCTTCCATCTTGGCAACAATTGCATAAGAGTTAGGATCATTATCGAGTTCGCAATAAAGATAACCACCTGCACATGTAATTCCTCCTGCTGTAGTAAAGGTTGCAGTTGGACTACCGATCGAAGGATCTTTTGGATAAGCTGCACCTGTGAAATACTTTGTTAAGTCAGTAAAATCTCCAACAGGGACAACTGGGGTAGAGCTACAAAAGTTACCTGCAGGATAATGTCCACTATCTGCATTAAATGTTTCAACGGCCTTTACCATATTTTGAATTGCAGCCAATCTCGCCGCATCACGTCCTCTCTTCGGTGCATTAAGCACATTCGGCAAAAGCGCAACCGCCAAAATACCAATGATCGCAATAACGATCAAAAGCTCAATAAGAGTAAAACCACGCTTTGCAGCGGCTTTTTTAGCGAATGTTTGCATTTTTGTTTTCATAAAGAAATGAATTAAATTTTTGTTTTCATAGTATTGTACCACAAATAAAAAATCTTTTCAACTCTCCACCCGCTTTGACTGTTTCCCAATAACCCCTATTATAAGGACACCTTTCTATGAATATTATGCTAAAAAAGAAACTTATAATTCTCACATTTTCGCTCTTTCTCGTCATCACTTTCGCCTTTCCCGCCTTTGCTAAGCCACCAAAAGAGGACGATTCGGTAATGACAATCCAAAATTTAAATATCACCGTCGCCCAAAAGCAATATCTTTCCACCCATCCTGAACTTCAGGCTGAATTAAGAACCTTACTGGAAAACGGCATAAAGACTGATGAAATCAAGAAAATCATCGAACAAAGAATGAAAAATCCAACCGCACCTACGTCCCAATTTACCCTTGGAGGCTTTTTTTTTGAATACTGGCAGCAAATTTTAGGTACAGTAATTTCAATTTTGAGCGTGATTTTAGCAGTTACCGGCTTTTCCTTTGCCAGCCGAAAAAAGCAAAAATCAACTTCCAAATATTTGCATAAAATTGATGAAACCTTCCACTCACTGAAGGCCGTTTCCCATCGCTGCGAAGCCGAACTTCACGCAATCAAAGATTTTATTGATGACGATTTGAAAGCCGGAAAAATGGATGAATCGATTTACCAACTTTTAATTGCCCGCATTGAAAAATACTTAGCTGAGATCCAACTTCTGAATTCAAAAGAGCCAAAAAAGCCATAATACGCCTGCAAACGACCGACAAGTTACATCATGATTCCCCCAAAAAGTCGCGTTGTTTTGCGTGATATATTTCAAAAAAGTGCGCAAGGTTGTTGGCAAACAATAAAAATGTAGTATAATGAGGCTCGCTCTTACAAATAAGAGCAAAAAATCGATCATTAACAATTCACTAACAAATTTCTCACTCACTGCACGGCCAATAAAACATATGAGCCAACCAACGGGTGAGAAATCATTCGTACTGCCCTTGAAGCCTCAAAAACTTCCTGCAAGCTGAACCCGTGGCAGGGGATCGGAGACGGAGCTTTCACTGTCGGCACTCAGGCCGGCTGAAAGATATGGGGTGAAGCGCATCCAACGCGCGGGGCTCCACGGCCCTAATCCAACAAACCGTGAAGCGTTTCATTCATGTCGTAAAATAGCAATGATACGCTGAAGGCTGTAAAAGCCAACTCTGATAAGCTTCGAGAGCGCATGAGTAAACGCTCTTTCAAGAGGTAGTAGTATGGGTCACAAAGATATGAAGGTGATGGTTCTCGTGTTTCTGATGATCGGGGGACTTGCCACTTTGGTGCGGCCTGCCCGGTCGCAGACGCCGGTGTCTGGAGCCGCGAATGCAGCAAACAGCGTTTCGAGCGCCCCCGCCGCAGACAGCGCAGCTCCAGCGTCATCGTCCGCCCCAGCGGGAGCTTCAGGCAGCGCTTCAAGCGTAGCCCCCGAAGCACCATCCGCCCCCGCCCCAACGTTTACACCGATTGGCTACGTGGAAGCGGGGTACCAGTTCAACACCAACCGCCCTTCAAACGGCGTATCCAACTACCGATTGGACAACCGCCACAGCGCTCTCGGACTCTACAACATCGCCCTCGGGGGTACGTGGAGCTTCGAAAACATCACGGGCAAGGTCGTGCTTCAAGCCGGCCAAACGCCTTCAACCTACTACGCGGGGGAACCCATAGCCGTTTCGGCGAGCGGCGTAGCCGGAACCGACGCCACGTACTGGCGCTTCGTCCAAGAGGCGTGGGCCGGCTACAAATTCAACGTCGGGAAAGGCTTGCTGTTGCAAGCAGGCCTGTTTCTCTCACCCATCGGGTACGAGGTGTTGGCCGTGAAAGATAACTGGAACGCGACACGTACCAACCTCTTCTACGGCCTACCTTTTTACCACACCTGCGTCCGCGGCACCCAGAGTTTCAGCGAGAAGCTCGGGTTCACCGCTGGCGTCTGCAACGGCTGGAACAGCGTTTCCTCAGACAACAACGCCGCTAAGTCAGTGTACGGCCAACTAGCCTACGCGGACGGCGAAGCGTTGAACTGGTCAGTCCTCTATTTCGGCGGCCCAGAGCGCACAAAAGGCGCTGCTGAAGGCCAGCCATGGAGATCAGACGTCGACTTTTGGATCAACGCCACGGTCGCAGATCCACTCGCGCTCGGCGCTCACGGCAACGTGGGCTTCGAAAAGAACGCGTTTGGCTCTCAATCTTGGATCGCCAGCGCTGGCTACGCCCGCCTAAAGCTGAAGTCTTGGTTCTACATCGCCGCCCGCGGGGACATCTTTTACGAGAAAGTTCCCAGCTCCAACGGGGAATCGGCAGCATCGATTTTCTTCCCGGCCAGCACGGTCTACAGCCAGACCATCACGCTCGACTTCCGCCCTGGCCCCAACGCCGGAATCATCCTAGAAGGCCGCCGAGACAAAGCCAACAAGGCGATGTACTTCAAGGGCGAAGTTACAAACGACGTCACCACCGGCCTCGCAATTTCCAACGCGAAGGCCCAAAACACCGTCACAGCGATGTTCAACACCTGGTTCTAAATTCAACCCCGCATTCGAGCACCCACCAAAGCCAAAAGCTTCCAGCGAAGAGCTCATGCGCAGACTACTTATCTTCGAGTAGAATAAAATCTGCCTCAAAAGATAGCTTCCCATTGACCCCGCTCCGTTTTCCACAAGAAAGCGGGCGGGGTCTTCTAAAATCCGCCCCCAATTTTTAAAAAATCTGTGCGCACGCACACTTAATAATAATTTCAGGAATTTTTTAGAAAAATTTCATGTCGAGTTGGTATGCTTTGGATAAATTTATGAAAAGAAATGCCCCAAAGAATCCTCATCGACAGCTGTGTCTTAATTGCTTATTACTTCACTCAAGATACTTTCCATCTAGAAGCGGTAGAACGAATTGAAAATCATTTAAAGAATGGCTCAAAGTTCAGGATCATTTAATATCTATATACTATTTATTACTCAAAATTGACCATTTCGAGACTTTTGATATAGAATTTAAAAAAGCTTACAAAAAATTTAAATCTCAAGACTATGACAAAAAAAACGACAAAAAATCCAGTTAGAAATCAACCCAAAAAATTGAATGCTGAAGAAACCATCCGAATGATGCGCAGCCACATGGTCAACGTCGCCCCAACCAATAGCGTCAAAATGGTTCGTCGTCTCCGAGGATATTCAAATTAATTGCCTACAAAACCAAGTAAATATGTTGTATTTTGTTCTCTGGCAAGGCGCAAGGCGCGAAATTTAGCGCAGCTGGGTGGGCGCCGAAGCCACGAAGGCAAAACACAGTAAATTTACCCACCCGCCACATTCGTCAATTGAATAATCGGTAACATAATCGCCGCCACCAGCCCTCCAACCACTCCACCCACAATCACCAAAATCAGCGGTTCCATAATTTTCGTCAGAGCATTCACCGCATTCGTCACTTCATCATCATAAAAGTCGGCAATTTTCGCCGTCACACTTTCCAGTTGCGCTGTTTGTTCACCAATTTCAATCATATTCACCAACATCGTCGGAAAAAGCTTGCTGGAAGATAAATTCTCCGCCATCGGAATACCACTTTTCATATCCTCCGCCGTCAGCAAAAATCGTCGTTTATATACTTCATTTCCTACGGCTTTCGCCACAATTTCAATCGATTTAATAATTGGCACCCCGGAACTTAATAAATTCCCAAAAGAATGCGCAAATTTCGAAAGCGTCGATTTCTTCACTAAGTTTCCAAAAATAGGTAAATTTATCAGCAACAAATCCCACAAATATCGACCATTTGGAGTACGTTTCCAAGCCAAAAATCCAACCATAAACCCTATACCAGCCGCCACAATAACCGGCCAATACGCAACACTGAAGTCACTAATACCAATAAGAATTTGCGTCGGCAATGGGAGTTCATTTCCCGTAGAACTAAAAAGTTGAGTAATCTGTGGTACTACCATCACCATCATCAAAAAAATTACGCCAATTAAAATAAGCATAATTCCAATGGGATAAACCATTGCACCCTTTACTTTTCCAGTAATTGCAGCAGATTTTTCTACCTCTACGGCCAAATCACGCAAAGTTTTATTCAGTTGCCCGGATGCTTCGCCAGCTTTAATTGCACCAATTTGAGCCTCAGAAAAAACATCAGGATATTGCTCCATAGAAATCGACAAACTTTTACCACCTTCAATACTGCGCGCCAATTCATGCAAAGTTTTAGAAAGTTTTGGACTTTTTTCCGTTTGCGCACCCAAGGTATCCAAAGATCGAATCAGCGGCAGCCCAGCATTCATCATCACGGCCAAAAGCCGAAAAAACGAAGCCATGTCAGCAATTTTAATCTTTGAATGTGCTATCAGCCAACCATTCAAACGTTGAAAACTGTCTTTAAAAAAATTCCCCGTAAGCGTCGTAACTTGCGCCGAACGATTCAAAAAAATCTTCCGTGGAGTATTACTTTCCTCCGCCCCAATATCCATTACAATCTGTTTATCCACATCCTCTTGAGGTTTTTTAGTGGCAGCTTCATTGGCGGGCGCAAGCGAATACGTGGGCCCTTGAGTCACCTCTCCAAATCCTTTGGTTTGTCGTTCTGCCATAGAAGAAATAATAATATCCCTTCATTATACATCAAAAAAACGCATTTGCGTAGGGCAAAAACAACTGCGCAGAGCAAAAACATTTGCGCAGAGCAAAAACAACTTTTAAATGATAGTCAGTAAGAAAGCTAACTCCCTCGCATCAAACCAATTCGTATTTTCGATTTTCTTAATAGCTTCTTGAACTATAACATGGTCAAATTGCGAGAAATTTAGAAGACTTTGGAGCTCAAAAATGAGATTTTCTTTGGTGACATCCAACCGAGGTTGATCTTTAAAATCAGAGGATTTGCTTTTCAATTCCAAGAAATATTCAATCGCAGTATGGACTTTCAAAGTAATCTCTTTCTTTGTCCGATGTGGTTTTTTACTTTGATCTTTGAAAACAGCACTTAGTTCGCTTCGAGCAGCTAAAAGGATAGACTGAGGTTTGACTTCATCGTAAGTCAAATGAATCACATCAACATCAGGAAGAAATTTTACCGGACATCCCTTAGGAATTATCTTTTGTCTCAGAGAAGGTTTTGGTTTCAAAATTGCAACTTCTGGATCATCAAGTGCATTCAGGTATGAAGCGAATTCATTTTCAGTCATATATAAAAATCACAGAATTTGACAGGCTCAAAATCTAGAGATTTCAAACAAATTTGTCAAACAAAATGCCTTTGCAAAGCGACTGGATTTACTCTAACTCCATCCTCTTCGCTACTCGATAAATTTCATCAAGCGAAGTTTCTCCCTTCAACGCCTTAATAATCCCCGCCTGCTCCAAACTCACCATCCCACCTTTCAAAGCCGCTTTCTCAATTTCCATCACCGACGCGCGTTGCAAAATCAGCCGTCGCACTTCATTATTCATGCGCAAAATTTCATAAAGACCCAAACGTCCCAAGTATCCAACATTATTACATTGGTCACAACCTTTCGCATTATAAAATTGCAATCCCGCCAAAAGCGACGGCTCAATTTCATCTTGGGCTTGCAAAAGCGCTAAAGCATGCTTCGCCGCCTCCAACAAATCTGCATTCGGCGCTTCCACAAATTTACAATTTTGACATAACCTCCTCACCAACCGCTGCGCAATAATCAACTCAATCGAAGCCGCCATCAAAAACGGCGGAACCCCCATATTATCAATACGCGTTAGCGTTTCCACCGCACTATTCGTATGAATGGTAGATAAAACCAAATGCCCCGTCAGCGAAGCTTCAATCGCAATATCAACCGTTTCGCGGTCACGAATTTCCCCCACCATAATAATATCCGGATCCTGACGAAGCGCAGTACGCAAGCCATTCGCAAACGTATAATTAATATCCGCATGCACCTGACTTTGGTTCAAACCATTCATAGAAATTTCCACTGGATCCTCAATCGTTAAAATATTCACATCTAAAGTATTTAAACGTGACAAACAAGAATACATCGTCGTCGTTTTACCTGAACCAGTAGGTCCAGTCGTCAACAAAATTCCATTCGGTAAATCCAGCGCCTCCTCCAACATTTTCAAACCTTTTCCTTGCAAACCAAGCTCACTCAAATCCGGAATCTTCCGCGATTTATCCTGAATACGCATTACAATCTTTTCGCCATTCACCGTCGGCAAAGTCGAAACACGCAAATCCATGTCACGGCCATCTTTAGTCGTCACTTCACAGCGTCCGTCCTGCGGAATCCGCTGTTCATCAATTTTCAAATTCGACATAATTTTAATCCGGGAAATAATCGCCGGATGAATATTTTGCGGATACTCAACAATCTGATGCAAAACGCCATCAATTCGATACCGCAAACGTACCGTATTTGGCTCAGGCTCAATATGAATATCCGACGAACGCAAATCCAAAGCATAACTAATCAAATTGAGCACCATCTGCGGAATATTTCCCGCCAAAATGGCTTCTTGGAGTTGTTGTAACTTATTTTGTGCTGCAGGAGTTTCCATAATTAAGCGCTAGCGGTTTGAGTAGGAGTTTTCTTTTGAAAATAGGCATTAAAAGCCATAGAAACATTCAGCTTTTCATCATTCGGGTCAGCAGAAACGGTGGTAGCATCAGTCGCAGTGGTAACCGTTGGCGCTTTATCAAAACTCATGCTAATCGAAGTAATATCCATAAGTCGTGATTTACTTGTTAAATCTCCGGAATTTTCAATAAAACTCAAGAAATTATTAAAACTTTTTCTTGAAGCGGTAATCGTCATATTAAAAGGCAAAATTGCATAATCCTTTGCATTGTCATAGCGAGCTTGATTAAACCGCAAATCACTTAAAAAAATTGGCGTAGCGGCCGTATTGTTTCTCAAGAAATATTCATCAATTTCCCGTGCCAAATCCGTATAATTTTCATTCCCCGGAAACGCTGATTCCATAGTTTGCAAAACCGTGGAATTCTTATTTTTCAATTGCGTGTTCAAATCATTGAAAGTGGTCGAAACTTTATTGGACGTACTTTGAAGTCGCAAAATCATTTCCTGTCCATCATTATATGCTTGTTGTTGTCTTTGCATTTCCCTGAATCGTAAAACACCAAAAACTCCACCAACTAAAAGCACAACTACCAATGCCACAATGTAGTTCATCATTTCACGTTCCAAATTTCTTTTTATAATTTTTTTCTCTTTCATAAAATTTATGTTGATGGTGTGGTTTCTTTTTCTAAACCGAGTTCAATTTTGAAGCTCGTACTATACACGGTTTCTCCCTTTGCGTTCACCGTTTTACTCTTTGGGAATGACCTATTGGTAACTTTATTAAAGTAGGGAGATTTTTCAAATTCATCAATAAGGTAAGACACCACCGTGGTATTTGTTCCAGCACTAGTAGTATTTACACCGGAAAGCACAATTTTATTCGAATCTGAATTTAATTCATATCCAGAATATACAAGCTCGGCATTGTTAGAACTATTCGCATTGTGGTCAGCTTTTACTTTATTCGAAATCGCATCAATCCGGGCAATCACAGAATTCCACTGAATTCGATTGCTTTTAATTGCGCCAATGGTCGCCAAATCAATTTTTGTAGAAGAAAGTATGGTATTGATCAACCCTCGCAATGACTGGTTTTGCGTAGGATCTTCAGCATTTAAATATCCATCCAAATCATTGGTGAATTTCTCTACAGAAGTACGGTTCAAAGCCGAAATTAATTTTTTATTACCAACTAATTTCGTCGCATTATCAAGAATTCGCAACGAATCCTGGAGTGCCAGATCAGCAGCTCCCACAGCATTATTCTGCTGCAGTTTTTTCTTATCTTCCAAGAATGCATTCTTCAGGTCAGTTTCATATAATGCTTCCATTTCTTCAGGAGTTTTTTTCATATTCTCTCCAACTTCATAAAGTTCAATTGAAACAGCAGGAACTAGATTTTGTTTGATCGCTAATAAAAGTTTCGGCAATTGAATTTGAGCTTCAGTAACACTGTTTTGAAGGTCATTTTTGTTCTCAAGATTTTCAATTTGCTGGAGCTGCTTCACTCCATCTAAAAATTTACTGCTGTACAGGCTAAATTCATTCAAATTCAACTGTGAAGTCAAATATCGGTACTTATTAATATTGGTTTGTACGGCGCGAATATTCTGATTCTGATTTGCCAAACCATTATAAAGATTCTGGTCAAAATTAATTTTCGTCACATCCCAAAAGTTAATTCCAGGACTTAATTGATAGCTCAAATATCCTTGGAAACCAATCATCAAAATAAGCGCTCCAACAAATGCAAATTTCACCATTCGAAGACGCTTTTTGGTAGTAACTTCACGCTCAACCTCCAAACTCTTTTGAAGCTCCACCGTATTTCCCAAAATACTCTTAAATTTCGGCTGCGCCGAAGCAAATTGCTGTTTCTCAATCGTATCAATCATTTTCCCAGAGCCATTGTCTATCTTTTCTGGTTGAGCCAAAAATTCAACTTTAATCCCTGCAGAAGCCGGTGAAACAACACTGTCTAATTGAATAGCAGCACTTGGATTGCCTTTTGTACCACCATCACCTAGCTTTCCTTTGAGCAAATTGCTCAATCCAAATGCATTTTCTGCCATGGAACTAAAATTAATAAATCTAGTTACTATAGCACAAAAACGCTAGCCAAGCAAAACTAAGTAGTTGAAATAGCTACAAGAAGATTAAGCCTTATTCATCTGCTCCTCAATCAACCGCTTCACCAAATCTGGATCCTTCAACTCACACAAAAATACATCATCTCCACGTTGCCCACTTCTTCGTAGTCCTACCCAGTTTCCACTTTCCAAATTATACACATGTGCCTCCGTAAATTGGTTCCATGAATAACGTTGGACATCCTTTAAAAAACTCACAATCAATTCGTCTTCGGTTGCCACAAACCAATTTTCGGCTCCTCCGTTATTTCCCCCGCCCAAATACGCCATTCGAAGTGGTGGCAAAACTAGCCGAAAAATAAAGAGCAGAAATGCCGCTATGACCATGAAAGACACAAACACAAGAACGAAGTCACGAGGACTAAAAGTGAAATGAACAACAAAGTTTGAAATATTTTGAAAAGAAAACGTAAGAATCAAAATGAAAGACACAAATAAAACAAAACATCCTCCAGTAAATAAAGAAAAAGCATTCACGATTTTTGCCATTCCACCAACAACCTTTGGATAGAGCCTATTCGTCTTCACGGTAAAAAGTACTTTTGCGTCTCCCACGAAAGTTCGAAGATGCTCAGGGAATTCAGCATTTTCTCCAGTTTTTAATTCGCCGTTTTCCATATATTTATTTTTGTTATTCACTATTCATTATAGCAGAAACAAAATATTCTGAAAACCAACAAAAAATCCCCAGCCACCAAGGGCTGGGGATTTTTTAGGTGAAACAAGGAACCGAAAAACTATTTAAGTTCAACAGTCGCGCCTGCAGCTTCTAATTCTTTCTTCATTTTTTCACCTTCAGCTCGTGGAATTCCTTCCTTCACTGCTTTTGGAGCAGCGTCAACGAGGTCTTTTGCTTCTTTCAAGCCAAGACCAGTGAGTTCACGTACTACTTTAATAACACCAATTTTTTGTGCACCTGAACTAGCAAGGAACACCGTAACATTTGCTGATGGTTCATCAGTTGCTGCTGCGCCACCGCCTGCTGCTGCCATCATAACTGGAGCTGCTGCTGATACACCAAATTTTTCTTCCATAGCCTTCACAAGAGTGGAAAGGTCTAGGACTGAAAGTTTCTCAACGAGATCGAGGATTTGTTGAGCTTCTTTAGTTAATTGTACGTCTGACATATTTCTTTAAGTTAAGTAACAATGAGGATAAAATAAAACAACATAAAAACTGATTGCGTCTTCAAAAAATTACTGACTTTGCTTTTCACGAACCGCGTCAACAGTGCGAACGAATTTGCTAAGTAATCCATGACCAACGCCGTGGAAACCAGAAATAGGTCCGTTGAGGGCACGAACGAGTTGAGCGAGAAGTTCTTCTTTTGAAGGAAGTTTTGACATAGCCACTGCATCTGCTTTCGAGAGAAGTTTGCCTTCAAGAATACCGCCGATAATCTTAAGATTCTCATTAGTTTTTCCAAATTCCGCGAGGAATTTTGAAGGGGCAACAACGTCATCGTAACCGATAACTGCGGCAACCGGGCCAGTAAGGAATTCATTACTAATTTCAGGAAGATTGTGTTTCTTCGCGGCCAAACGCATAAGCGTTTTTTTCGCAACAACATAATCAATTCCAGCATCCGTCATCTTCTTACGAAGCGCGGTAATATCCTTCACAGGAATGCTTCGATATTCAGCAAAATAAATTGCCTTAGCCTTCCCAAATTTTTCCTCAAGACCCTTGAGGATTTCTGCCTTTTTTTGCTTGGAAACTGCCATAGGGATAATAAAAAAAGTCTTTTGATTTACAAAGACTTTTCAACGCATTTCGACCTAAGTTCCCTTGAATTTAAGGGGAGAATTGAGCTAAATCGCCCGCTTCACTTGATGCGTCTCGGCAGGATTTATTGCAGAAAAAATTTCTACGACCTACTGTCTTTGACGTGGGTATTATAGGCAGGAGATGGGAAATGTCAACAGCTGGCCGTGCAGGACTAAAGATTGCGCCAAAAAGTGGCGACTTTATTGGAAATATCAGCAATAATTCCTTTGGTAGATGGAGATGGTTCCGATTTCAAAATCTTTTTCGGTTGCACGTCAGTTTGAAAAGTAGCAAGTGCCAGATCGAGAATTCGCTTTTCCTTGGAGCTTCCATCAGATTCATTGGTGATCATTCCATTCATCTCCCCATCCATTTCAATAATAGCAGCCGTGTATTGCCCCGTCTGAGAGTTTTCAAGACGAACACACACATCTCCTGACGTCCAAATGGAAAGTAGGCATTGACCGCCATGAGCAATCCCCATGATGTTGATAGAGCCAGCGCGGGATTTTCCCTTAGGAAACTGAGCAACACCAAAATTTTCCATCAAAATTTCCTGAATTCTTTTCAGTCGTGCTGACTTGCTGCGAATTGTTTTTCGGGGTTCATCAACGACAAATTCAAGGGGTGTAAATGAACCGCACAAAATCTGATCCACATCATATTCGTGAGTAATATCTTGAGAGAAATCTGCCCCACCCAAAACAATTTCCGCGATATCAATACCCTCATCTTCAACAAAGAATTTCCCAGTAATAAAGCCCAAATCAATCTTTTTTTGAAATTTAACATAAAATCTGAGGTCGCCCGTCGTTAATGTAATACAACTAATCTCTACAATTGATCCATCAGAAGTAAAATAGCCATCGAGACCTGACGTCGGAACAAGTTTTGCCAAAAACTTCATCCGATCTTGTGTGTCATTCTCTGGAATTTCCTCAAAATTTCGGTACATAAATGAAAAACTTAGTGAAGATGATGACAGTTTGATGAAAAATCAATAAAGTCAATAAAGCGGGTAAATATCAACCCTATTGAGCTTATGAAAGCCGTTCAAGATTGCGCAGTAGGACAATCGTACAGTCCATGGCGTTTCCCCAAAAATTTCAAGTCATAAAAGTCGATTTTACACCTTTCCCCTGCTATATTGAAGGAGTCAATAACAAGATGAATATGAGCGATCAACAACTTTACATACTCTGTCTAAAATACGGCGAACAAGCAAAATTTTGGCGGCAAAATTCCTGGGACTTTTACCGGAAGTCGCTCGCCGAAAGCTTTACGAAAAGAAGGGATTTTTCTCAATCTACGAATCCGCGGCAAAGTTGGCTGGCGTAAGCCAAGAACAAGTCCGCCGAGCTCTCAATCTTGAGAAAAAATTCGAAACTACGCCAATTTTACACCAAGCGCTTGTGCAAGGCGAAATCAGTATCAATAAACTTGCAAGAATCGCCAGCATTGCTACTCCTGAAAATCAGGAATTTGTTTACACGCAAGCAAAATTTCTGCCACAAAAAGCGTTGGAAGTTTTTGCAAAAGACATGAGAGGGGATGTTGCTCCACAGCAAGCCGAAGAAAGTCAAACTGGCTTATTTGAGACGCAAAACGGCGCAAAATCTGTGCGCACGCACACCTTCGAGCTCGACGAAAATGTCAAGGGGCAACTCGAAACTTTGCACCAAAAAGGCATCAACATCAACAAACTAATCCAAAACGCTCTCCAGCAGCGTGAAACTGAAATCGCTGCTGAAAAACAAGCGCTGGCGAATGCAGTGGAAGGTGAAATTTCATTTCAGCAGAACAAAAAACGCACCAAACTTTACGAAACGTTGACGTTTCAAATTCAGTATCCAAATCCTAAATCTCAAAAAGCTTCTCGTCATATTCCCGCAGAAACAAAGCGTTTTCTCCAAAAAGAACACGGCACTAAATGCGCTATTCCCGTCTGCCAAAAAACCTCCGAACAACTTCACCACACGGATCGCCACTCCTTAAGCAAATCGCACAACCCTTATTTTCTCGCACCGCTCTGCAAAGAACATCACACTATCGCGCATTCCATCGATCTAAAATATCAAGCACACAAAATTGCCAAACCTATTTAATAAAAATTTAATCTAAAGTTTAGAAATATTTTAACCCTCTCTGGTATAGTGAAACCAATTCAACAAACTTTCATGACTGCAAAAGAACTCATCCAAATCATCGCGCAGCATCTAGAAGCCGCAAAAGCTGCAAACCAAAAGCCGCTCATCGCCATAATCGGCCCAACAGCCAGCGGCAAAACTGCGCTCAGTATTAAGCTCGCTAAAAAGTTTAACGGAGAGATTGTGTCTGCAGATTCACGCCAAGTGTACCGAGAAATGGACATCGGCACCGGAAAAGTGACGCAAGATGAAGCCGAAGGAATCCCACATCACCTCATTGATATCGTAAATCCCGACGAAAAATTCCACCTAGTCGATTACAAGAAACTCGCCCACGAAGCCATCAACCAAATTTTGACCCGCGAAAAAATTCCCTTCCTGGTCGGCGGAACCGGCCTTTACCTCAGCGCCATAATCGAAAACTACGACCTCCCGCCCGCGCCACCCCAACAAGAATGGCGAAGAAAATTAGAAGCACTAGCCGCCGAAAAAGGCCCAGAGGAACTCCATAAAATGCTCCAAGAAGCCGATCCCGAAGCCGCCAAACAAATCCACGCCAACAACATCCGCTACGTCATCCGCGCGCTCGAAATCGTAAAAACGCAAAATAAGCCAAAAGAGGGCATGAAGAAGCCACCACTTTATCAAACGCTCATTCTCTCTATCGAACATCCACGCGAAGTTTTGTACGTCCAAATTCACGAGCGCATCGATAAAATGCTAGAAAGTGGCCTAGTCGAAGAAACAAAAACCCTTTTGGAAAAATATCCGCACAATCACTATTCCATGTCCTCCCTCGGCTACGGAGAGCTGATCAAGGCCATCGAAGGTGAGTGGAGCATGGAGGAAGCAATTGAGAAGTTTAAGCAACATACTCGTAATTATGCCAAGCGCCAATTAACTTGGTTTCGGCGCTACAAAGAGGTAGAATCTATTCTAGGAAAAGACCTAGCTATTCTAGGAAAAGACCTAGCTATACTAGGAAAAGACCTCGCACGAATCTGTGAAGAGTTAACCGAAAATTGAAATGCAATCACTCTTAAAGAAAAAATGGATTATCCGCTCCAATCAGCCAGATTTAGACTTTTTTGACAATCTGCTTTATCACCGCGGTATTCGAAGTGCCGATGATTCCAACTCATATCTTTTTCCAAATTTCAAAAAAGGCTTCCACAATCCATTTCTTATGAAAGATATGGACAAGGCCGTGGAGCGAATTAACCGCGCCATCGCCGACAAAGAGCGCATTATTATTTTTGGAGATTATGATGTAGATGGCATCAGTGGAACCGCCGTTATGGTCCAAGCGCTCACACTTATGGGCGCCAACGTTTCCTATCGCCTCCCGCACCGCTTGCTCGACGGCTACGGCCTCGCGATGAAATTTATCGAAGAATTCCGCGAAAAAGACATCAAATTGCTTATCACCGTCGATTGCGGAATTTCCTGCAAAGAACAAATCGAAAAAGCACATGAATACGGCATCGACACGATTATCACCGACCATCACACCGTCCCGGAACAAATTCCAGACAAAGCCTACGCCATCCTCCATCCACTCCAAAAAGATTGTCCGTACCCCTTCAAAGGGCTCACCGGCTCCGGCGTGGCTTACAAACTCGCCTCAGCGCTGATCACCAACAAATTTCCCGCCGAAGAAAAAGAACGCCTACTTTTCTCACTCCTCGACCTCGCCAGCCTCGGCACCGTCGCAGACATGGGGCCACTGCTCGATGAAAATCGCATTATTGTGAAGTACGGTTTGGAAGCGCTCCAAAACACTAATTGGCAAGGGCTGCGCTACTTAATGGAGCAAGCCGGTTTCGACTTCCTCAAAAAGATGGACACCACCTCAATCGGTTTCAAAATCGGGCCACGCATTAACGCTGCCGGCCGCATTGACAGCCCATATTACGCCCTCCAGCTCCTCCTGCACGACGGTGACGAACAGCGCGGAAAAGCGCTCGCCGCAAAGTTAGAAGAGTTAAATATCACCCGCCAAAAAATGGTGGTTATAGCACTGGAAGAAGCCGAAATTATGTATAAAACCCAAGCTCCAAACGCCAAAATTTTTATTGCCTGGAGCAAAGATTGGCATGTAGGAATTCTCGGGCTTATTGCCAGTAAATTTGTTGAAAAATACGGCATTCCCTGCGCTGCACTTCAGGAATTTGACGAACACTTGGTCGCATCCTTCCGCAGCAACGAATACCTCAACGCCTTCGACGCGCTCAATGCGACCAAAGAATACCTGAGCCATTTCGGCGGCCATGCCCAAGCCGCAGGTTTCAGCCTCAAAAAAGAAAATCTCCCAGCATTTGTCAAAGCTATCAACGACTACACCGATCACAAACTCCGTGAACAAACACTAGAAAGCGAACTCATGCTCGACGCCGAAATCGCCGATGACCAAATAAATGAACAATTAGTGAACATGCTTGGACAATTGCAACCTTTCGGAATTGGCAACCAAGAGCCACTTTTTCTCATGCGCAACGTCAGAGCCCAAGGCCTCAAAAAAGTCGGCAAAGATGAAAGCCATCTCCACTTTTTCGCCAAAACTCCGCATGGTTCATTTCCCGTAATTGCCTTTAAATTCGGCTCCCACGCTGACTTTTTCCAGCAAACCCAAAGCATGGATTTAGCCTGCCACCTCGAAAAAAACGAATGGAATGGTAGGACATCAATTAAGCTTCGAGTTATAGATGCAAGAAAATCAGAATAAAACCAAGGTTGACTTATTTGAAGAAGGTGTAATAATACTGACCACAATGTAATCAATGAATATTATGGGATCACTCAAAGGAACATCACAACAACCTGGCAACTTACAACTCTCCCCATATTTGCCTCATCATGAAGAACTCCAAAACTTAGGTGCTGAAGCAAAAGCAACAGTACAAGCTTGGAACGATTTTCGAAACATAATTCAAAAAATAAATCTCTCAAATGTAACCATTAAAGAGGTTGAAGAAATTAAAAGTCACATGAATGCCTTTTTTGAAAGTATTAAAGCTTCAACTTTACATTACCAAACAAGCAGTGCCACTGATGCCTCAATTGATTCCTTTGCTAAGGAAATCAGCCAAGCTGTTTTTGAAATAGGCCAAGTTTCAGATACATTTGCTTCATGGGATGAATTCTCCCGGGACTTTTATTCTATTTTTCAAATCTCACCTAATTACGATGGTATCACACTTGCTTTTGTTGAATCTGTAAAAAAAGCTTGCCGCAACGAAAGAACGCCACTACATTCAAAGCACTCTACCATGATTGGCGGGCTTGTAGTAGTGCAATCTCAAGTTCAAACTGAAGCACAAACAGCATTAAAATTAGTTTCAGTTGATTCTTCATCCTCCCCAGTATCAGATAATTCTGCCATCAACAATTATGAGCAAATTTTAGGTGGACTCCATAAAAAAACTCAAGATCATACTTCAGGACTAAGAAGACTCATTGAGAATGATGTAGTAGATGTTGATCCTATCTCAACATCAAGTATAATTCCAGGTATTGTGCCTAGAAATGATAGTTTTCGCCCAAGTACTTCAACGATGCGTGGACCATCACCAGAACCAATTACCCCGGCTTTGCCAAAATTAGCAGGAAATCTTGCACCATTAACTACAAAAGGGCCAAATACTTTACCTATTGGTACCGCACCCACAGAACCAAAATTCAACAAAGAGGTTTTAGAAAAAATGAATGATGAAAATCATGATGCTGACATGGGACAAGGCTTTATCCAAGCTCTCAAAAGTAATAATGCTTTTGAAAGATTCAAAATTGAATTTGCCTTGAAACTTGAGCGATCAAAAGACAATGTATACTTCGTATACAAACTTACTGACAAAGAAAAGCAAGATTACATGACACTTCGGGCTAAATTTTCATCCATTCGCTGCCTTGCAGAAGAAACAGGCTGGACATTTGAAGCAGTTGGACTCAATGCTGACCATTCCGCTCTTGTTGCCTCAATGAAAATAGCAACAAAACGTACTTCAGATCCTTTCCGAACTCTTACCTCAGTCTCAGATAGTTACAAGCATCCTTCGACAGGGAAAAGACTAAAAAACTCAAGTGAAATATTAAGTGATGTTTTGAAACAGTTAACTGAAAGTTCTCAATACCAAAAAAATGATGGAGAAACAATTCCTCAAACCATTACCCCACCTGAAGGCACAGAAAATGGTTTCATTGAAGAAAAAGTTCCTGAACCAAGCGTGAATCCTAAAAAAATCCAGCCACCAATGCCGGAAGTCTGTAAAAGTAATGTAAGCAAACTTTCTGATTGGTTTAAAAACTCTCCAAAGCTCAAAAAGACAATAAACGGTGTATTACTTGCAGGAACAGTAGTAGCTGCGGCATTATTCGGTTTTAGTGCTACCAAAAAAGCTGTTGTAACTGAAGCTAAAAATTCTGCCCCAACCGCAAGTTCAATGGTGCAAGCACCTGCAACACATAATACAAATCCGCAAAAACCGGCACCCATTGTCAAAGCTCCAGAATCTACAAAAAAATCTTACAAATTCGATACTTCACATCCAGAATTTGGCCATTACACCGAACGTTTTGTGAAAAGTGGACCAGCTTTTCTCTCCAAAGTTCTCAATGGTACTTTGGAAACCGCCCGCTTTGAAAATAATGACTCTCTCAGCGGAGAAAAATTAAAAATAGCTTTGGCCAAAGAACTCATTAAGAAAGGTCTTGAAACAGATATTCCTCTCAATAAAGTTCAAGGAGAAGTTTTGAAAGCCTACCTCAATGGCACTCTTCTCAGGAATTTAGAAATATACGAAAAAAACCTGAGTTCAGATAGAAATGAGAAATGGGGCGACGGAGGCGCAGAAGCAAAGCGTTTTTACAACGCATTATTCATAGAGGAAACGAATTCTCAACTCAAAGTTTCATATATCCTCGACCTTGATTCAAAAACTAACGGCGGTTTAGGCCAATTGCGTTCCATTAAGAAAATTGCTATTGGTAGATTATTAAATGAAGCCGTAGACCAAGTAGCCGCAGAGGAATTAAATACCAGAAGCCCGTACGAAATTGCAAAAAAAATCTGTGAAAGAGCCAAGAAAATTGTAGAAGATGCTTCAAGCGGAAGTGATTTAAAATTAGCAGAAACCGCTCGAAAAAATATATGTGATGCTGCAGCAAATAAAGTGCCAAATCTCATTACTAACGCGGCAAACGCTCGTAAAAAAGTTGAGGAAAAAACTATCGAAAAGCCAAACGGCACAACAGGCTTTAACCAATTTAATCAACAAGACCAAAACTGGTTCAATGAAGGTGAAAAAATGACACAAGATAATCAAAAAGAAGCCGCACAAATCCAAAACCTCATCAATAAAAATCCAGGCTGGTTTACGCTTGAACCGAATAAAAATCCACCAAAAAGCATGTTCGCCTCCCTCAAAGAAAGAGCCAAAAATTTCTTCGGCATAAAACCAGAAACGGCTGAGGAAAAAGAGCGGAAAGAACTTGCCAAACTCATTCCAAAAAAATCCTTCCTACGAAATATTTTTGACGTGTAATTGTGCAACAATGCAGGTTATAGTCTTTACCGATATCATCAAGAAGATGCTAAAAATGAGGAGCATTTAGACAAAAATGTACTGATTAATCTCCCCAATATTCAGCAAGTAAAAGCTCTCCTTGAAGAAATTTCAACCCGCATTATAGAAGCACATTTTTTTCAAGATAAAAAAGCCGAACCAACACACCCAAGCTTCGATTTCACCATCCCAAAATTTGAACACCTGGATCAACTCAAATTTCAGCTCCACCTAGGAATTGTCCGTGAAGCAAATGATGAAGCAAATGCCTTACTGAAATAAAGCAAATTTTCTGAGCGCCCTTACGTAAAGCTCGGTCTCCTCACAAGATTCGCCAAAGTCTTACCATCAGCCGTATCCAACGGCCTAATTTATCCAAGGATTCCAAAAAATAACACAAACTTCTTGGAAAACTTCTTGCGGCGTAAATTGAAAGACAATACTTACAAGAATTTGTAATAAAATTTTCAGATTTCTCCTGCACGTGCAGAACATAAACTCCAGTACATTTCAATCTGTGCACACGCGGCATAGGCAAATTAATTTGGTACATAAACTAAGTTAGATTGTGGCTTTCAGCCTAGCTTAAATTAGGGTAAAAATGGCAATTTCTCAGGTACAAAAAATTCCACGAGAAATCCCCCCTGTTGTCGGGCAAATATTTAGCAGCGAAAAGATCGTCGCAGGCAGTGTTCAATTTTGCAAATGCTGAGAATGCAAGTCTGAAACCATCACTCCATCATGGTTTTGACTGAGTGGCTAAAACATGTTATAATTCAAAGATAAAGTGCGCACCCAAAGAAATTGCCATCTTTATCCACCCAAAAACAGCAAATACTTGAATTCAACCTCAAATTCCGCTATTTTAAAAAACTTCCTTTAACTCAAAACTAAGACCAATCATGCATTCTCTCCCAAACCAAATCATTGAAGTTATCAAACGCAGCAATAACATTTTGTTAATGCCTTCCAGCCCTCCTGATGGAGATTCAATTGGAAGTTCACTTGCACTCTACTTGGCGCTTAGAAAGCTTGGTAAACACGCTACGGTAGTCTGCGCCGACCCCATCCCGGATGTTTACGACTTCCTCCCGATGATGAGCGCCATTGAAAGCGAATTTGCCCCAGCGCCCGATTTTATTGTAACTTTAGACTGCGCCAAAGCCAAAATCGACTCGCTGCAAAGTAAAGTGGAAAACGACAAAGTAAATATCATTATTACTGCCCAAAAAGGTCAATTTAGCGCCGAAGACATAAGTTTTAGTCACGGTCCGAATAAGTATGACCTTATTATCACTGTAGATACTGCCGCAACTCAACAACTTGGAAGATTTTATGAAGATAATCCAAGCCTATTTTCCGAAGTTCCGGTCATCAATATTGACCACCATGCTTCAAACGAAGGCTTTGGGCGTATTAATTGGGTAGATATTATGTCGAGTTCAACGACTGAACTGATCCTAACACTGTTCCAAAAAATGGAAGAAAACCTCGGCCAAAAAATTATCGACGAAGACATCGCCACCCTCCTGCTTTCCGGCGTCATCACGGACACTGGAAGTTTTCAAAATTCCAACACTACTCCACGCTCATTCGCCGCAGCCGCAAGCCTCATCCGCCACGGGGCGCGCCAACAAGAAATCATCCAACACATTTTCAAAACCAAACAGCTTTCCACTCTCAAGCTCTGGGGCCGCATCCTCACCAACATCCGCAACGAAGAAAAATATCGCCTCGTTTGGTCGGTCATCACCAAAAAAGACCTCTTGGAAACCGGAAGTAAAGAAGATGAAACAGGTGGAATTATCGATGAATTACTCTCCAACGCACCAAACACAGATGTGGTCGTGCTCCTTAAAGAAAAAGACGGCAAAATCCTCTCCGGCAGCGTTCGTTCAACCACCGACCAAGTTGACGCCAGTGCTATTGCCGGCATGTTTGACGGCGGAGGCCACATTCGAGCAGCAGGCTTCAAAATCAAAGACGCCGACTTTGAAAGTCATGGAAGGGAAGTCATCGAAAAAATCAAAGAATTCCAAGCCAGCCGCCTCAATTTAGAAGAATTCCAAGCCCAAAAACAACAAGAAATTACCGAAAATCTTTTACAAGAAAGCACTCAACAAGTTCCAACAAATGAGCCAGAAAAAGAAATGCCCATCAAACAAGAACCACAAGTTATTACCAAAACTTCCACAAAAGTTGAGTCAGGCGTGAAATATAAATTTGAGGAATAAGCGTCCTTCTCAAAAATCAAATAATCTTCGCATTCGAATAAATTTCCCCCACATCCTCATCATTTTCAATAATTTCCAAAAGTTTCATCAATTGATGGAATTCCTCTGATCCTTCACGCATTTCCACTTCCACCGACGGCACATAAGTAATCACCGCCGACTTCGTCACCACGCCCCCACTTTCCAGTGCTGCTTTAACTTTAAAAAGTTCAGTAGGATCAGTATAAACCTCAACTATTTTGTTGTTTTTCACTTCACCATTTTCATCAACATCATCCGCAACTTTCACATCCGCCGCGCCAGCATCAATCGCAGAAAGTTCAACTTCTTCAGCCCGCCCCAGCGTTCCCACCACCACCAAAATCAACCCCAACTTCTTAAACATCCACCCAACAGACCCCGCTTCGCCCATCCGTCCATCATTCTTATTCATCATCACTTTCAAATTTCCAAAAGTCCGATTCTTATTATCGGTCATAGTCTGAATATATATCGCCGTCCCACCCGGTCCAAATCCTTCATAAAAAACTTCCTCAATCACCGCTTCACCTTTCAGTTCACCAGTACCTTTTTTTATTGCCCGCTCAATATTTTCCCGAGGCATATTTTCCGCACGGGCATTATCAATAGCCGCCCGCAAAGCATGGTTCATTACCGGGTCCCCGCCGCTGCGCGCAGCCAACGCCACCCACTTCGCATGCTTGGTAAAAATCTTTCCCTTCTTCGCATCCCCAGCCGCCTTCCGATGTTTAATATTTGCCCACTTCGAATGACCTGACATAAATTAAATGGAAATAAATTTGGGAACTTCCTCTTGATGCCCTGCATGATGAATAGGAAACGTAGCCTGAGAATGGAGAAGATTTGCTGCCAATTCAGGGAAATCCGTAATTATTCCATCAACACCAAGTTTTCCAGCTTTCAAAATATGTTTTTCTTTATTGGTTAATGTCGATAAAACTTTTGCCCCTTGATCATGGGCAAATTTTACTTTTTTCTCATCAATAATTCTCTTCGAAATAATAAAGAAATCCGGCTTGATGCTCTCAAAAAAATACTTTTTTCCGATCATGTAAGTCAGTGCAGTTCCACATAAAAATCCAAGTTTTAATTTCGGTTCAATCTCACGAATCATTTTAAGAATGAACGGATTAAATGAAATTACTACTACTTGATCCTGTAAATGATGTCGACGAATAAATTCACAAAAAAGCTCTGCATAATCTCGCCGTTTGAAAGTCATGGTTTTCAACTCAGTAAACACTAATACATCTTTTTCAAAGATAGGAATTACTTTTTCAAAAACATTAGATTTCACCGTAGGGGAATACAAGAAATCATGTTCTAGAAAAAATCTTTCCCGTTTGGTATCCATACGAACATCCATTTCAATAGCTTTAAAACCTTTGAACACGGCATTTTGGAAAGCTTCCAGAGTATTTTCTTGGAACTCTCCACGCCCTCCCCCTCGATGTGCAATAATGAGAAATGGACTTTTCATAGGATCCTATTTTTGCTGTATCGGCAAAGTTAAACGAATATTTTCCTTTGCTGTAACTGATTCTGGAACCACTGAAGCAGAATTATTTGGAGGAGCAGAAATAGGCCCATTCACAGAAGGTAGTGCCGATGGACCATTGCTGAATGGAGGATTTGAAGGAGCATCTTGCTCAACATTTTGGTTTGCAGAATTATTGATTGGATCAGCCTGTTTTTGACAGCCTGATGCGAAAAGCACCAGAGCTGCCAAAGTAAATGGCATAATCACAAAAGAAATTTTATTTTTCATAAGAATGCTTATTTCCTGAGAAATTATTATACAGCAGGAGTAGACATCATGGCTCCCATTTTAGTAAGGGAATCATTCATCATTTTCATTCCTTCAGTCAAAGTTTTTTCACTCTTCATCATAGTGTCAGCTTTCAACATTGATGCCATAATTGCTTGCATTTCTTTTGAAGCGAGGGAGGATTTCATGTCAGCTTGGAGAGCTTCAATTCCTTTACTCACCATCATTTTACCTTCTTCCATCATTTTTGCATCGCTCATCATTGCCATGCCAGCTTGCATCATTTTAATATTGACCATCATAGTATCAGTCGCTGAAATATCAGCAGCTTTAATTTCGACGCTTCCTGAAACTGCAGCAGCCGGAGCTGGAGTAATTTGAACACTTCCAGTTGTTGAACTCTCTGTGGGAGCAAGAATTTTAACACTTCCGGCAACACTTTGATCTTTTGCAGCTTTAACTTCAACGCTTCCAGTTGCATTCTGGCCTGTCTCAGAAGCACTTGGGTTCATTGTTGAAGATGGTTGTTGGCAACCTGCTAAAAGGAAGCTACTAACAGCCAAAACAGCAACAACCTTAAGGCTTTGATTTTTATTTTCCATATAAAGAAATTATTAATTAAAAACTTTTATTATTATACTCAAATAGCCCTGAAAAAGAAAGCCTAATTTTGAAAGAATAACTCGCGATTAGAAGGCATTTGTCTTACCATCTTTTAGCGCCAAAATCGTATCAGAATTTCGTTCATACTTGATGGAAACACTGAACTGCGCGCTATAATAGTAATCAATTGGTCCAGTTCCAACCCCGAGTGAATCAGTTTCCGTAATTATCAAGTCGGTGAAAACTTTGAGTGTTGCTTTTCCTTGACCTTGTACAAGGATTTTCTCTCTAACTTGGGAAAGAGTTTGTTCTCCAAGATCAGTGGAAACAGAGGTCGTTGGTGTATCAACTGTTGGAGTCGTTGAAGTAACAGTATTGGTCACAGCTTGGGGGTCAATGCCAGTCCTCACACTTCCTAAAATATAACGAATTTCTTGTTTGAGTTGAGGGTTTAAATCACCATCTCCAATGTGCGCAAAAAAGGAAGCAACTTTGCCATTTGGGAGTTCAAAATAGTAATTTTGGAGATTCTTGTCAGCAAAATTCACAGAAGCAAAAGGCAGCGTATTGAGTGTCAGGAATTGCTTGGTGGCCGACGCATCAAGCTTTAAGCCATCAACATAATCAGCCAAAGATTTTTTTTCAAGATTCTCATCAACCGCTCCAATCAAAACCCCACTATTTGGTGCAATTCTTGCAAAACTCATCTGTTGGTTCGCAATATCTTGTTTCCAAAAAACAGTGTTCGTACCAGCATCCATTGCCAGCCAGTTCATTGGGAAATGTAAAGTGTAATTGCCTTGTGGATCATTAAAACTCGGCCAATTCAAACTAATAGGAAATACCTCCAAAGTATTTTGTTGAAGATACACCAAGCGATAAATAATTTCGGAAAATTCACCGCGTGTCATTTCATGGGAAGGCTCATAATTACCATCATCTTTCGGTTCAATAAGTTGTTTCTTCTGTGCAAAATTCACATAAGGTGCATACCACTCCAAAGCAGAAACATCGGGATAAGGGTTTCCCTCTATTCTTACAGAATCAGTCTTCGCATCAAAACCTAAAAGAATAATTTTTAAACTTTCTACGGCATTAATAGTCGTGGCTGGACGAAAGTTCTTATCAGGGTATCCTTCAACAATTTTTTTTCCAGAAGCAATTTTTACAAAATCAAAAAACCAATCTGACTTCAAAACATCAGGATACATAATTTCCGGGTAATTTCCCGATGCTATCGTCGGTTGAAGAATTTTTTGAGCCAAAATAACCAACTTTACTGCTTCAGCACGGTTGATAGTCTTTGCCGGCTGAAAAGTTCCATCGGGGTATCCATTAATAATTCCTTGCGCTTTCAAATTCTCAATTGCTGCAAAATATTTACTTCCTTGAGGTACATCGCTGAAAGCAAAAGTAATAGGGAAGGGAAAAACGGCTAAAACCCCGAGGAGCAATACAGTTTTTTTCAAAATTGAAGATGGAGCCATAAATGAAGTGTGAAATTTTAAAAAAAGTGCCCTCCCTCATGAAGAAGGATCAGGCACTTTAGAGGTATCCTTTATTTTTTCAATTCAGCTTGAACCAATGTTTCGAGCGCATCTTTATCAATGGCGCCTCCAACAAATTGCTTGTTAACAAAAAAGCTAGGCGTTCCTTGTATTCCAAATTCTTGAGCTTCTTGAGTATGGTTTTGAACCTTTGTTTGATAATTTCCAGTATTGATACAAGCATCAAACTTTGAAGCACTGAGCTTTAAACTTTTTACTTTTTCGTCAACAAATTGTTTTGCTGCTTTATTTGGGTCAGGATCTTTCTGTAGTGCTGCAAACAAATTCTGCTGGTCAGCATATACAGCAGTCATCATTTCATTGAATTTACCTTGGTCACCCGCACACTCAATTGCCGCCCCTAAAAGCTGATCAGGTCCACCACGGTCAAAATGTTTGTCCACCACGCTCACTTGCTTTGGATATTTTTTCACAAGTTCTTCAAAAATTGGGTGCATTTGTTGGCAGAAATGACAAGTCATACTTTGATATTCAACAATTACAACTTCTGCTTTCGCCGGATCAGCTCCAATAAATCTGGCATCTCCAACTGCTGGCGCTTCTAAATACTGCATGCCTTCTGATTTAAAAACATACATACCATTTTTTTGATCCAAAGCTAAAGCAAAACTAGCAAATTGAGGATGTTGCTTAATGCTTTCATCAGTAATAAAAAGTGGCAAGTATTTTCGGCCTGATTTCTCTAAAAGATCTTTCCCTTGCTGATCAGCAGAACTCAACCAGTTTACCGTTGTTTTCGTATTTTCTAAATTATTTTCAACATTTTGAAGATATTTTTCAATCACTGGCTTTTGCTGTGCATCTTGAGGATTATAAACTACAGTAAATGGAATCACAAAGGTATCCTTTTGAGCTACAACTTCAGAAGCCGCAGGGGTAGTTTTTCTTGACAAGATTGAGTCAACCTGTGCACGGAATGGCATGCTATATTGGTAAGCAATAATTCCAATAAATGCAATGAGTAGCACAAAAGTAAGAATCGGCCAAAAATTGAAAGATTTATGCGTTTTCGTTGAAGAAGACGCCCCCGGAGGCATCCCAGAAGATGTACTATTGCTTGCTTGATTTTCAGGATTTTCAAACACTGAAGAAGTCTTTTTACGTGAAAGATTCTCTGCAGATTTTTTGGCGACTTGAGGTTTACTGACAGGAGACTTTTTTGCTGTTGGTTTTGCTGTTTTTTTTGGTGTGGCTTTTTTAGCCGTTGTTTCTTTCTTTTTCATTTTTGTGATATTAAGTTTTAGAGAATTTGAGGGGGGTGACATCCACTGAACCTCGCAAGTTGATCAAAGTTTTGGATACCGAGAGACTGTTTATTTTGAAATATCCATGTTGGAAATCCACCTAATTTTAAATCAGCACATAATTTTTCTTCAAAATCGCAATTCACATATTGTATTCCACTAAAAGCGGAACCAAACATCTCTTTTTGCGCTTTACAGTAAGCACAACCATCATTACCATACATGACAAACCCTGTTTTCTTCAAGCATTTGGCGAAATCTTCGATAGTGACATCCGGGGATTTATGTTCTGGTTTTGTCGCCATAGCCATCAATGAAAAAATGACCAACCCAACTATGAAAACCAAATTTTTTATCAATACTGATTTGTATGTTTTTTTTTGAACAGGTTTATCCATTTACACTGGTTCTTTAGGGTCATAAAAATCAAGTGCGGCTTTGCCAATTCTTTTTAAAACTTCTTCAACTGCTTTTCCAATTGGCACCGTAACTTGCGTTCCTACCTTCATATTACGAATAATTACATTGTTTTCCCTCACTTCCGTCAAACCCATAATAATACAATAGGGAACTTTAAACGTATCAGCAATCCTTAATTGTGCCTTAATTGAATCTTTCCCCAAAGCTCCCATGGTCTTCACTCCGTGTTCACGCAGATCCGCGATCAATGGTAAGCATTTTTTCTTTGCTTGTCTGCCAAGTTGCGCCACAAAAACGTGCAAATCATCTTTATGTGGAACCCGAACTTTTTGTCGTTTCATTTGCGCAATTGCTCGGTCAATTCCCATACCAAAGCCAAAACCAGGCGTAGGTGAGCCTCCTAAGGCCTCTACTAATCCATCATATCTTCCACCTCCAATAATCGTATTTTGTGCACCACGTTTTACATCCCAAAATTCAAAAACTGTGTGGGTGTAATAGTCCAAACCTCGAACCAAAGTCGGATTTTCTTCAAATTCAATACCAAGTGCCGTTAAATATTCCTTTACTTCTAAATCAAAATCTTTACATTCTTGCGAAAGGAAATCCTTTAACTTTGGCGCAGATTGGTTGAGAATAACCGTATCTTCATGCTGAGAATCTAGAATTCGTAATGGGTTTTTTTCAAGACGTGCTTTATCTTCTTCACTCAAATAACGCTCTTTCCCATAATAATATTCCCGTAAAACTTCAATATATTGTTTACGTGATTCAATGTCTCCAATATTATTAATTTGCAGCTTAAAAGTATGGGCAATTCCCAAATCCTGTAAAATTTTATAAGCAAGATAAATTGCTTGGGCATCAAGAGCCGGATCTTTTTCACCTAAAATCTCAAAACCTAATTGCCAAAATTGACGATAAGTCCCAGATTGTGGTTTGTCATAACGGAAATGTGGGTCGATGTAATAAAGCTCAACTGGCTGTGGCCAATCTTTCATATTATTTTGAATGTAAGCGCGGCAAACACCGACCGTACTTTCCGGCTTTAAAGCCATACTCCGGCCTTTTTTGTCCTCAAAAGTGTACAATTCATTGCTCACAATATCGGAAGTTTCTCCAATACCTAATTTGAAAAGTTCGGTAAATTCCACCATTGGCGTAGTAATTCGACGAAACCCAGCCTGACGTCCTCGGTGACGGGCAATTTTTTTAATAAAAGTTTGATACTCATGGTCGGTTGGAAGTATGTCCGGCATGCCCTTTGGAGTATGAAACGGCGGAAGTTTTCCTTCATTAACATCTACTATTTCATCATCATCTTGGGGAAGTTGATGGGTCTTTGCCTGTTTATTATCTTTTACAGCCATAATTTGAGTGAGCTAAGATTCATTAAAAAGTACAAAGAAAAGCTTTTTTCCTAATATGAAAAATCTTTAACTCTCTTATATTTATATTTAAAATTGATAGAAATAACAACCCCAATTGCTGGGTTTTATTCAACAAAATCATTCTTGAATTCCTTCTTCAGCATCGTGAGTCCGCGTTTTGAAGCATGAATAAGCCCAATCGCAACGAAGAAAAGGTCACGCAACCGAATAATCAATACAAACACAAAAACATTAACTGAAACACCCAAGAGCGCAAAAATTGCGGCATGCCCACTTTCTAAAACTCCCAAGCCACCAGGTACTGGTAATAAATAAGCTAAATATGGAATAGTACTGGAGAGGAATATCTGGAAAAAAGTAAGGTCTACTCCAAGGAATTTGCCCACCATATAATGTTCCAGCAAAATGAAGGCAGTGGTAGCGATGGAAATAACTACTAACTGGTACAGAGTTTTTGGGTGTTCTCGATAAAAGGTATTCATCTCTTGTTCGAAAGTATGAATTTTAAGGTCTAATTTTTCCAGTCGACGGACTTTGTTAAGCCTCAAAAACTTAAAAATTGAACTGATGAAGCCAATATTTTTAATCGAAGTATAATAAAACCAAAAAATCAACAGCAGCATCAAGACAATAAACGCCCATAAAAATCCTTTCGCTCCCAGTGGAACTGTTCCATCTGCAAGTGCTGCAACCATCCCAAGGACAATAAAAACAATCAATGCCGCCAATTCAAGAGCCTTATCAATCACTACAGAATTTACTGCAACTTTCCGGCTAATACCTTCTTCTTCCATAAGCAAAACCCGAATTGGTTCACCACCAAGTTGCGCTACAGGAGTCACATAACTCAAAGAGAAACCTGCCATCCTATGAAGAAAACTCGCCATTTGGCTAACTTTTTTTTCAGGGGACAAAGCATGTAAAATAAGCGACCAACGTAAACTGTAAAGATAAAAATTAAAAAAAGAAACCCCGATAAACAACATAAAATTCAACGCAGAAAAGTGCCGAAGTGAATTCCAAATCTCTCCAAATCCTGAATGAATAAGCGAGTTGATAAACAAGGCAATTCCTCCGAAGAGAAAAAAGAAAAATAGGAGAGCTTTTTTATTTTTCATTTTCAAAAGTATTTAAAATATGAAGTTGAGGATTTGGGAAAAACGCTGGATTTGCAGAATATTTTCCTGGATTTTTTTGAAAATAGTAATATGCAACACCAGCAATCATGGCGGCATTATCAGTACAATAACTTAATTCTTGGCTGAAACGAACTTTCAGATTTTCATTAAATTTTTGAACTTGAATTTGGCTCATAAGTAACTCTCGTAAACGTTTATTGGCTGATACACCCCCTGCTAAATGCAACTCACATACCTTATATTTTTTCGCCGCAAAAAGCAATTTCGAAACCAAAACATCACAAACTGCTTCTTGGAAACTCGCAGCACAGTCAGCAATAAATTGATCGCTCAATTTACCTTCCCTCGCAAATTCTGCTTTGACCTCAACTAACACCGCTGTTTTTAAACCTGAAAAACTAAAATCCAAACTTTCTTTTCCTAGCCGTGCGCGCGGAAATCGGATTTTCATTTGATCACCATTTTTCGCCACTTTCGAAATTGCCGGCCCACCCGGATAGGGGAGTCCAAGCAAAACAGCCACTTTGTCAAAAGCCTCGCCTGCCGCATCATCCAAGGTTTCACCTAATTTTTCAAAACCCAAATGTTCACGTAACAAATAAAGCTCATTATGGCCACCAGAAACCGTAAGTGTCACAAACGGAAACTGAATCTCATCTGAAGTCTGCAAAAAATTCGCATACATATGTCCAGCTACATGATGAACGGGAATCAGTGGCTTCTCGAGCGCTTTCGCTAATCCCATTCCAGTTGTAAAACCAATAATGAGTGAACTTAAAAGTCCAGGACCTGCTGTAACCGCAATCGCATCAATTTCCTCCAGCTTTAAATCAGCTTTCTTTAAAGCTTCTTCAATGACCGGAATCATCTGAGGAACATGTTCACGCGCCGCTACTTCCGGCACGACGCCCCCAGTTTTTGCATGCAAAGCAATTTGCGAAGAAATGACGCTAGAAAGAACTTTCCTCCCGTTTTCAACTACCGCCGCAGCGGTTTCATCACAAGAAGTTTCAATCCCTAAAATTTTCACGCTTGCAGAAAATAAAAAAAATGCTACTTTAACAACTCAGATTATACCCAAAAAATATGGAAGTGCAAAATAACGAATCGTCGCAACAGGCAGAAATATATTTACAATGGGCAGAATTACGCAAAGCAAAACTTCCTTGGCCTACTTCACTTTTGTCCAAAAGATGGAAAGTTTTTTTTGATATTCAAGATGATTCCACGGAAATTGCTAAAAATATTGCGACTGAAATTCGCACCAAAATCACTGAAGTAGCTCAACTTTACATGAGGGCAGGAATTGCTGAAAATATCGAAGAAGCCAAAATGCAAAGCAAAACAGCATCACCAGAATTTTCTGAATATGATCTCGCCGTCCCTCTTTTTGAAGAAACGTACGCCCATAATTTTATAGAGTTCGAGAATTCGTTAAAAAAACAGGATTTTTTCGAGGCACAAAGTCAGTTCTCCGAATGTATTGATCAAATCGACCATCATAATCTTGAACTTGCCGAAAAAAAATTCGGATTCCTCGTTTCCAAGGCTGCTCTAGAGTTATTTATCCAAAACACTCCAACTTCATTTGAACAGCTATTTGATCTTATGAACGTTTTCGCTGATTACCACTTTCTTCAAACGCCAATTAAAAAAGTTTTTCGCGCCATCCCTTTGAAAAACATTCAAACAGAAAATTTTGAAACTGCTTTAGCATTTCATCTCGCCAAAAATATCTTTCACCCAAAGCTCTTTCTCTATCAAAGCAACTTTTGGCTGACAACAGGTATAAATTTAGAAGATTCACTGTCAGCACAAAAAATAAGGAATGAACAATCTTTGCAACAAAAAATCAAAGAAAAAATCCAGTCAATCAGTGCAAACAGCGTTGAAAAATTTATTCAGCAAATTGATATTATAAGCGAGAATTTCTTACCCAAAGAAAAGCTCATTGAATTAAACCACATCAGAGTCAATATCTTAGAATTTCATTTGCTTGAAAGCATAAAGTCTCCTTCTCTCACTTCAACCGAAAGATCCCTCATTCGAAATCTTAAAAATAAAAATTATCTTACATTACAAGACCAAAACGCTAAAAATCTCAATGAACTTTTAAATACCTACATTGCTTTAAAAAGTACCACAGCTTTAGGATGCAATAGCGAAATCTATCAATACTTCCAGGAAAAATGCCGAAAAAACCAAGAGAACGGCTAAGAAAAGCGGCTTAATTGAAGAAAAAACAAAGATATGATAAAATAGTTGGTAGTGATTATTGAAAAATAATGAAACCAACTGCGCTCAACATTATCAAAAAACTTCGTGAAGCTGGATTTGAAAGCTACTTCGCCGGCGGCTGCGTACGCGACCTTCTCTTAAATGTGGAGCCAAAAGACTACGACATCGTCACCAACGCGCTCCCCGAACAAATCGAAGCGCTTTTCGAGCACTCCATTGCCATCGGCAAACAATTCGGCGTGATTATCATTGTTGAAGACGGCCACCATTTCGAAATCGCCACTTTCCGCTCCGACGCCAGCTATTCCGACGGCCGGCGCCCCGACGCCATCCTCTTCACCAACGCCGAAGAAGACGCCAAACGCCGCGATTTCACCATCAACGGCCTCTTTTACGACCCACTCACGGACAAAATTTTGGATTTCATCGGCGGCCAAAAAGATTTACAAGAACATCTCATCCGCTTCATCGGCGAGCCGGAAGAACGCATTTTAGAAGACCATTTGCGAATTTTGCGCGCTGTCCGTTTCAAGAACCAACTCCAATTCCAATACGAACCAACAACCTATCACGCGCTCCAAAAACACGCAGAACTCGTCATCGACAAAGTCTCAAAAGAACGCCTCGGCGACGAACTCAACAAAATTCTCAGCTGCGCAAAACCATCCCAAGCCTTCGAGGAACTCAGCCATCTCGGCATTCTGAAAGTCATTTTTCCAGAACTCGAAGCCATGCATGGTATCGCCCAACCCTACGAATTCCACCACGAAGGCGACGTCTGGACGCACACCATGCAAGCCCTCGACTCCCTCCCGAAAACCGCATCTCTGCGCCTACGCTGGGCAACGCTCCTCCACGACTCCGGCAAACCGGAAACCTACAAACTAGAAGAGCGCATTCGTTTCGATTCCCATTGCCAAGCTTCCGCAAGCATCACACAAACCGTGCTCAAACGCTTCAAAATGAGCCGAAAATTCACCGAAGAAATCCAGTGGCTGGTCGTTCACCATATGATGATGGTCCCGCTCGCCGAAATGAACGAAGGTCGCAAAATGCACTGGTTCCTCCACCCACTTTTCCCCGATCTCCTCGGTGTTTTTGAAGCCGACGCCAGAGGAACAACGCCAACAGACCTCTCACTTTACGACCAAATCCTCAAACTATACCAAGAGGCAAAAAACAAAATGCCGCATGAGCCAAAACCATTACTCACCGGCAACGAAATCGCTGAAACTCTCAACTTAAAACCTGGCCCAAAAATTGGTGAAATTTTAGCGGATTTGCGCCATGAACAACTTTCCGGAAATCTAGACAACAAAACGGAGGCCTTAACTTGGCTCAAGAAAAAGTCCTAACATTATCCAGCTCCTTTTTTTCTTCGTAAATATGTCTGCCATTCTGTTTGATGCGTGAACGAGGATTTTTTACGAGATTTTTTCCCAGAAACTCCCCATCCAGCATTTCAATCAAACATTTTCCAATATGGTAGGCTAAATTTACTGGAACTGCATTTCCGATTTGTTTATATTGCGAAGCAGTTGACCCTACAAACTCCCAATTATCAGGAAAAGTTTGTATTCTGGCATATTCATTTACATTTAAAGGCCTTGTCTCTTCAGGATGGCAACGTTCAGTCTGTTTTTGTGCAGGACTACAGGTTAGGGTAAGTGAAGGTTCATCCCATGAAAGCCTGCGTGCCATTCCTGTTTTTCCTCCACCCTGGAAATAACTAGCTCCCATGTATTCCCGTTGGAGTTTTTCAGGGAGATCACGCCAATAGCCACCTGGAGGTATAAGTTTGAGGATCTCATGCTTTTTTTCTGGATATTTTTGACCTATTGAAGGAGGGCAATCTTTTAATGCTTCTTTCAATGAAACAGTATAGTCTTTTTCTTGTGGAAATATGAATGGCATATCTAAGTCATTTCTGACCGCCAGAATGATGAGTCTTTCCCTTTTTTGCGGAACATCAAAGTATTGTGCTTTTAATATCTTATAACTTACTTTATAACCAAGTTCTTCAAGAATTTCGACCATTGAAGCTAATGTCCTTCCATCCTCATGGGTTAGTAATCCTCTCACATTTTCGGCTACAGCGATTTTTGGTTTAACAGCTTTTATACACCTGGCAAATTCAAAAAACAGAGTTCCCCGTGCATCTTCAAAGCCCATTTTTTTACCTGCGTAGCTAAAAGCTTGGCAAGGGAATCCTCCTTGTACAACATCGGCTTCCAAGCCATCAAAATCTAATTTCCTGACGTCACCTTCTATGATGTTCCAGTTTGGGCGGTTCTTTTTTAAAGTCGCGACAGCATTTTTATCAAATTCATTCAATAATACGTGTTCAAATCCCGCATTTTCTAAACCTAAAGCAGTTCCTCCGCATCCAGCAAAAAGCTCGATGGATGTATATTTAGTTTTTTTATCAGATACTAAAATTTTATAATTACTTTTCGCTGATTTTCCATTTATTTTTTTATGCAATCTTTTTAATTCATCTATATTAAATAAACGATAATTTAAAGAAGACCGTGATCCCTTAATCAGTCCCTTTTTTTCCCAGCGCCTTATCGTATCGACTGAAACGCCGATACTTTTTGCTGCTTGTGAAACATTTGCTATTGTAGAATTATCCATGACTTAATATTACTAATAACCAATGCGTAGTGCAATGGTTATTTATTCTTTTCTTTGTAGGCTCTTGTAAATAAGTCAATGAACGTTTCTGAATTAACAACTTTTTGAAATGGTTTGTTTATAATTTTCCCAATAATAAAGGGAAGGCGCAGATAAAGTTTCTGTAAGGCGTCTTCATCTCCTGTAGCCAATGCATAAAAACTTTTTCCATCAATTTTTTTTATGTCCTCACGTTTTGGCCTTGCAGTCCCGCGTTCACTTGGATGATAGTAGCCGTCGAGAGGTTTTGGGGATTTTGGTATGACATAAACACAATACGCAGTGTAGCCTTTGTAAGATTCATCATAGTCAAGATGCCTGGATAGTTTGTCATAAGTAGCTAGATGCCCACTACTATTCATCGTATTATGTTTATTTTTGATTTCTGCAATTATTTTTTTGCCACGGCATCTTAAATCAATACTTTTTCCCACCAGAAGGTTTTCCCAATCTTTGATTGAACCCACTACATTCTGGTGGAATTCTCCAACATCATTTTGCAAAGTTTTTTGGAGTTGACGTGCTTTTTCTTGTTCCAACCATGCATCCAATGTTATTTCCTGGCGCATTGAATCAAAGACGGCTGAAAAAGGATCAATAACATTTTTATATATTTCATGTTCAGCCTTAAGAGAAGCTTTTATAGCTTTACTAAGTACAATTTCACATAACTGTTGTAATGTCGCGTCACTTATGAATTTTAATTCAGAGGTTTCTTGCATAAATATGTAGAGATTTTATGAAGAGTATATTGAAACTTTGGGAATTTAACAAAAAACTTTTAATTATAAACTAATTAAGACCGTCCTTCATGACGAATTCACAAAAATCCTACAAACTTATGTCACGCACGCACACTTTCAATTGCCCAAATATTCAAATCTCTTCACCATCTTTCCCTCAACTTCAACCTCCTCCAAAAACATCCCCAAAGGCCGCACCCAAAGCGAACCCTTCCCAAAACTCAGACTCTCATACTGGCATTCATACACCACCATTTCTTCCAACGTCTCACTGTGATGCGCAATTCCAATAACTTTCACTTGGCCACCTTTATAATGCTTATAAGCGCCAAATTGTAACGGAGATTTTCCCATATCAAAAGAATAGCATGAAAAGCTCATCATCAAAGCCCCTCATGCCATTCGTCATATTTCTATCTCTATTTTTTGACTGAAATGACACCACTTATTTGGCCACTGATAGATGCACTATACTTAGCTCTGACAGTATAGTTGTAAGTTCCTGGCGCAAGCGTCCCCAAGACGAATGGCGCGCTAGAGTCTGGCGCTTCCATCACACCATTGACATATATATCGTATCCTGCGGCACTAGCAACGGTGGTCCAGTTTAGCTTGGTACCATCAGTTGAAAGGCTGAGTACCGGAGCCGCAAGTACAGCAATAGCACTGCTCATAGTTCCACCAACGCTATTATTGGCTTTAACTTTATATGAGGAAGCGCTTCCCGTAGGAGTTTTCGGCAAAAAGTATGGTGAGGTAACGCCGATTGCTTCCGCTACATTATTCAAGTATACGTCATATGATGTAGCGCCAGCGACTGCTACCCAGTTTAACTTGGTACTATCCGCTGAAAGGCTAAGTACTGGAGCATTAAGAACGGCAATTCCATTGCTCATTGAGCTGGTTGCCATGCCCTTCCTGGTGCGAACAGTGTAAGTGCCCGTATAAGGAAACCACTTGTGTGACAAGATATTATCCACTGAAGCGAGCCAATTGCCACCCAAAAATATTTCATATCCCGTAGCGCCGGATACTGCTTCCCAAGTTAACAATGTGCTATCCGCCGAAAGACTGAGTACAGGTGCGGCAAGAGAAGTCGTTGTGGTCGTCCTCACTATCGGTGTTGTTGAACCGGTAAGGCTTCCGCTAAACATTTCTCCCTTGCCCATAAAGTTGGCAGCAGTAATAACCACAGCCAAAACTGCTACCGCAACGACCACAAGTATCGTTTTTTTATTTTTCATGTTTTTTTTTGAATTAAATATTTTTTTTGCGAATTCACTAATTATAGCATTTATTTGGGAAAAAAGCTACTTCGCCCGCACCAACTTCGCCACGCACTCAATATGATAAGTATGGCAAAATTGATCAACCGGCTGCACAAATTCCAACTCATACCCAAGCTCCACCAAAATTTTCAAATCCCTCGCCAAAGTCGTCGGATTACAAGAAATATAAACCACTCTTTCCGCACCACTGCGCCCAATAGTCGCCACCACATCTTCATGCAAACCCGCACGCGGCGGATCCACCAAAATCACATCCGCTTTTTCCGGAAGCGTCGGCAAAATTTTCTTCACATCGCCTTCAAAAAATTCAATATTTTTGATGTGATTGAGCGCCGCATTTTGCTTGGCATTGCGTACCGCGCTCGCCTCCATTTCTACACCAAAAACCCGCGCCGCCCACTTCGCGGCAAACATCCCAATCGTCCCCGTTCCGCAACACAAATCATACGCAACTTCCGCACCCGTCAGCCCCGCGGCCTCCAAAGCAATTGCATACAAAGCCTCAGCCTGCTGCGAATTCGGCTGAAAAAACGCCTGCGCCGCCACCTCAAATTTCAATTCGCCACCCTCCGGTAAATGCAAAATTTCCTCATAAAATTCCTTCCCCCACAAAACTTTTTCCACCTTCTTTTTCGGCGTACCCTTCACATTGAAAAATTGCGTCAAAATGATGGAAACCAGCGCATCACCTTGCTTAGAATTTTCGGCAAAAAACTCACGCACCATTTTTACAAAATCTTCCTCAAAATCCACCTCAATATTTTCCACATTCAAAATCACCATAATTTCTCCAGTCCTAAAACCCCGACGCACCGTTAAGCTCTGCAGGCCTTTATAAACGCCACCTCGTTTCGGCGCATAATTGTGCGTCTTCAACTCATGATCTTCAAAAACTCCCCGAAAAAATTCACGGCTCCTCGCCACAAAAGATCCTACAAAAGGCTGCATCAAAAAACACTCATCAATAAGCGTTAAATCATGCCGACGGCCTTTCATATGCAACCCCAATTCTAACCCATTCCAAGGGGTATAAGCAAAACTAAATTCCATTTTATTTCGATAAAACCACGGATCCTTCAGCCCCAAAATCGGCCTCACGACCTCCGGAGAAAATCCACCAAGCCGCACCAAAATCTCCCGGACCTGTTCCGTCTTATAAAACAATTGCCGATCATAAGCCAAGTCCTGCCACCGGCACCCGCCACAATTTTTTTTGCGGTCAAAAACGTGTTTCGCTCCTCCAGCGGATGCGAGAGCCCCCGCCGTCCGCTCCCGTATTTCCGTTGCCACCGCCGCCCCAAAATGCGGACACCGCGCCTCCACCCGCTCCGCTGATTTCGAAACAAATTCCTTCACAAACCCAGCCGCATAATTGCGCTTCAGCTCATCAATTTCCACCATCACCACGTCTCCAGGCAAAGCATTCTCCACAAACACCACAATCTTTCCACCTTCCTTATCCACCCGCCCAATTCCCGCCCCTCCAAAAGCCAAGTTTTCAATCTTCAACTCAATCACATCACCTTTTCTCATATTTAATAAAAATTTAAGGAAAAATTTAGAAATCGTTCATGTCCATCGTCTAGAATGCAGCAAAGATCCCCTAAAACTCTATGCCAAAAATAATTATTGATAGCTCGACGTTGGTTTCATATTTTTTTGAATTTGATAAAAATCATCTTCACGCCAACGCCAAACATTTTTATCGGTAATTATCAAACGTTAGTGGTAATTTAAAATCCGCTTCCTTCTGCTTCAAATATGAAATAACTTCCTGAAGATTGTCTTTATCTTTTGAACTTACTCGAACCGATTCACCATAAATACTTCCTTTCACTTTAGGGAAATTTTCTTTCAACAATTTCGTGATGTCTTTACACGTTTCACTATCCAAAACCTTTTTCAAAACAATCTCCTGTTTCATGGTATTTCCACCTGCAGGAAGCACATCCTTAAACTCTAAAATCTTCGGTGAAAGTTTTCGATTAATAACTTTTTGCATTAAAACATCACCAACCGCTTTTACTTTAAAATCATCCGGTGCAACAATCACAATTTTATCATCTGTAAGCTCCACAGTGGCATTTGAATCCTTAAAGTCATAACGGGTCAAAATCTCTCTGCGTACTTGGTCAACAGCATTTTTTAATTCTTGAAGGTCAAAATGTGCCACAACATCAAATGAGTAATCTGAAGCCATAAAGAAAAAGTTAATTGGTCAAAAAAATTTTATCATAAAACTAAATTTAAGAAAAATCTAATCTTGTGTTAAATTTCAAATATGCACATCACCATCATTCAAATCGGCAAAACCAAACATGATTTTTTCCGACAAGCAGAAGAAGAATTTCTCAAACGACTACAACCGTACACCAAAATAAAAATCATGACCATTAAAGACAGTTACACTTCCTCTTCAGAGCTTTCCGAAGCCCAAATAAATAAAATAAAAGCTGATGAGGCTATCTCAATCCTCAAGAACGTGCCATCAGATAGCATTATTATCACCCTCGACGAAACAGGGAAGCAATATACTTCCAAAGAATTTGCGCAAAAAATCCAACAATGGCGTGACTTCGAAGGAGCAAATATCACGTTCATCATCGGAGGACCTTTCGGACTTTCTGAAATACTCAAACAGAAAACTGACGTATTACTTTCATTTTCAAAATTTACTTTTACGCATGAAGCAATTCGTACTTTGCTCTTGGAACAAATCTATCGCTCCTTTATGATCTTAGCAGGAAAAAAATATCACTACTAAAATGAAAAAAACCTTCTTCAAGTTTGTCACAATAGTTCTCGTCTCACTGCTCTTAGTAGGCTGCACACCATCACAAATTAGCCAAAATACAAAAGTTGATGCGGTCAGTCCAAAATCCTTTTATACTTCTGAACGCCAAATTACCACAGCGATTGTTGGTTATTCGCCAAATTCAGCCACCAGCTTTGAGCGGGCAATGCTGAGTCTTTTTAAAAATCTCCAAGCAACCCAGAATTATGAAAATATCATTACAATTTTTGATTCATCGCTTCCCACCTCTAAAGCCTCTGCTTTTCAAGAACAAAGTAAAGCAACTTTTCCACAGGCAAAATACTTCACAACCTTGGCAAGTGACCAACTAAATCTTGCTGATTTTTTGCGGGAGAATAACGCAACTTCAGAAACAACATTGATAGTCTATGTCACAAACTACCAGTTTGCCCAAGAAAAAGAACCCTTGGCTGAAATTCAAAAAAAACAACTTAAAAATCTTTTTGCCAATGGTTACGCTGGGAATCCCCTCAAGACTTCATTTGGTTCTTTGGCTCTCTTAAAAGAAATTTTCCGCCACAACATGGCCAGGAAAGCCGAACATTCTCTTCCGTTTATCAGTGAAGACCAAAGCTTTTTTATCCAGTATTTTACTCCGGGCCAATCGATTTCTTCAAAAACTATCTACCTTACTTTTACAGGGGACATTATGCTCGGGCGCTACGTGCGCACACTCATGGATAAAAACGGCTTTGACTATGCTTTTGACGGCTTAAGTCCAGTTTTTCTTTCTTCCAATGACGCGCTCATCGGAAACCTCGAAGGACCTATCACTAAAAATATAGTGAAGACCTCAAAATCGATCGCTTTCCACTTTAACCCTGACGTTGTCAATCTTCTCAAAAAATATCAATTTAATTTCTTAAGTCTGGCGAACAATCACGCTTTTGACATGGGAAAAGCTGGATTCGACGACACGAATGAACTTTTAAAAGCTGCCGGCCTCGGGCCATTCGGCAGCCCACGTGATCTTACGG
>Ga0105046_10001111_pt1 | contig 40521 bp, 24 predicted proteins | sample MAT03_FD_78385 | JGI IMG/M metagenome (GOLD analysis project Ga0105046, IMG submission 78385) | Freshwater microbial communities from Lake Fryxell liftoff mats and glacier meltwater in Antarctica - MAT-03 (megahit assembly) | ecosystem: Environmental > Aquatic > Freshwater > Ice > Liftoff... | reverse complement strand
TGGTTCTGAAACCAGGATCGTCAGAACCGTGGACTCCTTATCGTATGTACGAAGCGTTTGCTGCGGCAGGTGTTCCGCGCGAAGCGTTCTGTCTCTATCCGGGCCCGCACGATGTTGGCAACAAGGTTTTGGAAACCTGCAACCGAGCTATGATCTTTGGCGGTCAAGCGACCGTCGACAAGTATCACGGCAATTCGAGAGTTCAGGCTCACGGGCCGGGATTCAGCAAGATTCTGATCGGCGACGACTGCGTTGACCGTTGGGAAGATTATCTCGACGTGCTCGTGAAGAGTGTGCTCATGAACGGCGGACGAAGCTGCATCAACTGCTCAGGTATTTGGGCGTCTCGACATACAGAAGCGATCGCCGATGCCATCGCGAAGAAGCTTGGCCCAATCGAAGCATTGCCGACGACAGATCCAAATGCGGCGATTGCAGCGTTCACGACGGCAGGCGTCGCAGAGGCTATGAACAACCAGATCGAGGACGGTATCAAAGGCCCGGTCACCGACATGACGGCTAAGTATCGTGGTGGTAATCGACTGGTAAAGCACGAACGTTGCGACTATCTGCGTCCAACTGTGCTGCATGTCAGCGACTGCGACAACACAATGGCGAATACGGAATATATGTTTCCGTTCGTTTCCGTTGTCGAATGTCCTCAGGACAAAATACTGGGCAAGATTGGTTCAACTCTCGTTTGCACGGCCATCACGAACAATGACAAGTGGATCTCGGACCTTGTTGATGCTCGGCAGATTGATCGTCTGAATGTTGGTCCGGTTCCGACGTGTGCTCTGAACTGGCTGCAGCCTCACGAGGGCAATATCATCGACTTCCTGTTCCGCAATCGCGCGTTTCAAAACAGTCTGCCACCGGCGCATTGATGTTGGGCGGGTTTGGCCTGTTTCTACTGCGGAAAGCCCGACGCTAGCGCGTTCGGCTCACACATAAATGCATCATCGTTCTGCTGAAGCCTGAGAGGTCGCAGGTCCTGCGTTCTTGGGATCAACTGTTTCCACAACAATAATTTCAATAGAAAAACTCCCACCGGCAGCTCCACCGCCGTAGCCAGATTCGCCGCCGCCGCCGCCAGGAAATCCCATTTGTCCGTTGGCTGCACTATTACCGCCTTTTTCGATGATCACATCCATGGTCCGGCGATGGCCGTTCTGAAGAACCTTAACGCCTTCGATCCAACGCAATCCCTTCGCCTCATCTGGACGATCGAAGCCGCTGGCCTTGCTTTCGTAATGCTTGATCAAATCGTCACCATCGTGAATTCTTTGAGGCGTGAAGCTTGTACGTGTGTAATAGACCTGCGTCAAAGCAGGGATCGAATCTTGTGCTGTAGGGGCAGCACCTGCAGGAAACTGCATCATCACAGAGACATCAGCGATGGCGTTTTTGTGTAGTTTTACGGGCAGACTATCAGTGTATTTTTTCATGTTCGGCGCGGATCGCTTGAGTTCATCACGCAAGGCAAGAACCAGGCTCTGAGTTCCGGAGGACCAGGAATCAAGTGTACCGGCTGTTTCTTTTGACGGACGGTTTCTAGGAAGCGCCTTCAGAATCGTCAGCATGGCAGGATCGTGGACATCAGTAAATAATCCTGAACCGCTAAGCAGATCAGCCCCTTGCTCATGCAATCTTGCAAAGGTGGAGTAAATCCCGTGGCGGACGTCGTCGCCCGGAATTGTCGATGCCAGCAGCAGCACATCAGACGCAGTGGTGAGATCCGTCGCCTTTTCCAATTGGGCGACGATCGCTGCAATGGTTTTAGCATTCCATAAGAACGCTGCTCCTTGAGCCGCGACATCGGGTGCCAGTGAGACAGTGGGCAGCATGGATTTCTTGGCGACCGCTGCATTTCCACTCGGACCATTCATCCCCGGATAACCTTCGGCACCTCCCATGCCGGGAAATGATGATTCACCACCACCCGACATGCCGGGATATCCATTCGCTGCGCCAGGTGCCGCAGCGGCTGGGACCGCCTTGACAGCAAAGCCCGTGAGCCGATCAGTCTGTGTTGCAGAGATCGCAGCCAACATTCGCATGCAGGCGGTTCGGCTTTCCGGTGGGATCGGTGTGGCACTGTCAAGGAACGCCAATATCACTGGCTGGATGACGTCTGCATTTGAGTCCATGTTCTGAATAAGTCGTTCAACGACAACTTCGCAATTTGATGCTGCTGGCAGCGGGGTCTTCACCGTTCCTGCAACGATTCCGAAGATCGCCTGCCATGCATCTTTTGAATTATTGACGATCAATCCATCCACAACTTTTTCGACCAGCATTCGATCCTGCAATTGTCCTGCACCTGGAGTTCCATTTGGACCTTGTGGATTTCCACCTGGATAGCCGTTGCCCGGATCACCTCCCGGATACCCACCGGGGTAGCCAGGTGGCATCGTGGCTCCCGAGTTTTCTCCGGGCGGCGCATAGCCTTGAGGTGTCGAGCCGCCCTCAGCCGCATGTCCGGCAAGTCCTTCCATTCCCCCCTGAACGCCGCCAGCAATTGCCCCAACTGCTGCCCCCTGTGGCATGTAACTGACCGAGGCTTCCAGAATCATGGCAGAGACGCTGTCAACTGCAGTCTGTGGCTGAGCAACAATGGTTTCTGTGGGTTGATTCGATTTGTTTTTCAGTGAAGCCTGTGGAGGAAGCGATTGTTGCGGGGCCTGCATCGCCGCCGGCGCAGGACCATGTCCGAGTGCTGAGCCTGGAGCGCTGCCACCAGCAGGATTTGGCATTGCCATACCGGGCATACCGGGCATACCGGGATATCCTCCCGGATTGCTTGCTGCACCTCCGTTAGGATTGGTTGAAGCCGGCAGTGGCGGCAGGTCGAGCAGACCTATCAGCAGTACGGCAACACTTGCATCACCGGGAGCGGACTTCACTTTGAAATCAATTGCGTCCAGAAGTTTCGGATCATGTTCACGAGCGGCTGACATGTAGTCTTCATCAGTCCATGCACCAAAGTTACCAGGTCGCTGTGGCTTTGCTGCAACTTGACCGCCTGGGAAGCCGCCATTTGCTCCGGGGTAACCACTGGCACCGGGATTTCCTCCTGGGTAGCCACTAAAGGATTCACCACCACCCGCTGCCATCGCCATTTCAGCCCCATGCCCGTCACTACCACCCGGCAGTGCGCCACTCGGCATCGAGCCGCCCATTCCGGGGGCACTGGCCATTGCGCCTGCCGGACTTCCGGCACCGTGGCCGCCCGCGCCACCTGGCATTGAGCCAGCCATATCAGGCGAACTCGTCATGCCTGGCATAGTGTCTGCCCCACCGTGGCCGGCATCGCCGGGGGCGGAACCCATTCCGGGCATTGCAGTGGAATCCGTCGCAGCCGCACCGCCTGCTTGCGAAGCATCCGTTGTTTCGGATTCGCTTCCTCCTCCACAGCCAATCAGCACACCCGCGCAGAGACTGGAAAATACGACTAGACTTCTGCGACGCAACTGATTTGAAAGAGACATTCGAACCGCTCCGTTAATCCCGACTGCAAAGACGTAAGACAGCGACAATCCTGGCAAAATTATGGCCGTTTCAGGCCTTGGTGGATCGGCTGAATAATATCAGATTATCACGCGAACTCGCTCGCATGCAAGCTGTTGTCGGCATTTCAGGCAGAGCCTTGATGAATTGGCGTGAATGTTGACAAAAAGCCACACAACATGTGGCAGAAGGACCACATCGCCTTTTTTTCCAACTGTGATCAACCAGAAGTCGCCTACTTCAGCAGTTGACCGCTTCATACCGTGCGGTGAGTGTTAAAGTCAAAGTGTGGTCAGCAGCCTCGATATTTCTCTTATTCCCCTGCGAATCGTGATCCAGCAAAGACACTCATGGCAACACATATCGGTCCATCAAAGAATTTCAAAAATCCATTCGGTCTGCTGCTTCGGATGCTGACATCAGGACAAAGTGCGGCCTATTCCGCACTGATCCATGAAGGCATGCGTCTGGTTTCACGTCCACTCAACAGCCTGCTTTCTGGTCGTGAACGACGACTTCGTCGTGAAACTCCACCGACTCCAGCTCCGGTGATTCTGATTGTTGGAGCTCCTCGAAGCGGAACAACGCTCGTCTATCAGACGCTTGCCCGCTACATGGATGTGACGTACTTCAGTAACCTGACGTCACTATTTCCCAAAGCTCCCCTGGCCGCAACAAAAATGTTCCACTGGCTGCCGCGCCGACAGTCGGCGGATTTCAAAAACTTCTACGGCCAGACCGCCGGACTGAATGGACCGAACGATGGCTTTAGTGTCTGGAATCAATGGCTGGGCGACGATCGCTATGTGCCTCGTACGGACCTGACAGTCGCCGAGCAAAATTCAATGGGCCAGTTTTTCAGTGCCTGGTGTCAAATATTCGGCAAGCCGTTCCTGAACAAGAACAATCGCAACACCGGATGCATGGATTTGCTGTGTCAAGCAATTCCGCAAGCCACGATTGTGGTCGTGCGACGAAATCCACTGTTGGTGGCTCAATCGCTGATCAATGCTCGCATGCAGGTTCAGGGCGACAAATCAGTCGGTTGGGGACTGCACAGTCAATCGTCCGACACGACTGCCGATCCGCTGGCGTACGTCGATGATGTCTGCGTTCAGGTGCTGCAGATCGAAGCTGAACTTGATGACCAACTCAAAGATATTCCAAACGATCGCATCGTCGAATTCACATACGAAGGATTCTGCGAAGCTCCGGATGAAACGCTGCGTTGGATCGCATCCCGCATTCCGGGAGTTCAATTGAACGAAGATTTGATCACTGCTGAACTGCGTTCTTTCGCTGCATCAACGGCGATGACGCTTTCGAACGCTGAAAAGGAACGTTTACTGTCGCGGCTGAAGGCAGCTGGCAAAGCCATGTCATCCGCAACTTAGGATGGACCGGGCATGAGGTATCCCTGTTGAGGTGAACAATTTCGGATCGCCAAACCGCTCGGCTCTGCGCCATCAGCCGTTACGCGAAGCCAATCCCTTCTGAGTTGATATCATTGTCGCGACTCGTCTGCGCGTGAAAACAACTGAGTCAGTGTGACTTCGACTTCAACACACGCAGAGGCAAACATCAACGCAAGGAACGCAAACACGGAAGAATGTGACCACCGTGGGAAGATATCCAGAACGGCCATGTGTCCAATTCGCTGTGCAGTCAAATAGAACAGACTCGCTACAAAAGCCGCTGCAAAAAAACTGGCGAGTGGTGATGCTTGACGGCTTCTGTCAAGGAAAACGCGACGGCAGAATCTCCACGGACATGTAAACACAAAGCAGCACATGGCCCAGCTAAAAAATGACCAAACAGCGTTGGAAATGTCATCGGCAGACTTATGAAACGTCGAGAGGAGTCCTTCACTGATTGCTGACCCTATATTTAGGCCGATAATCGATCCAATGCCAAACGAAACGTATGCGCAGACTTTTTGACGTCTATTCGTCACAACTGAAGATTGATTTTCGACAACCTCAGGCGGAGAATAAGGATTAATGATCGCCGGTCGTGAATGATTCATGGCAATGTCGCAATGTCGATAAGAAGTTAATCGTACCAGGATGCTATCATTGATTCGATTCAGCTTTTTCGGGTGGCGTTGGAACCGTCAACCAGAACTCCGTCACCAGTGATTTGTCTGCGGTGGTGAACGTCACTGGCTGAACCTGCTTTGACTCCGTGGATTCTGCCACAATGCGGATCGCGCCCTGAAAGAGCTCCGTCGTTGATCCGCTGATTTTGAGAGTGACCTTTTTGGAAGTCTCTCCGTCCTTTTCCGAGCGTGGACATTCAAAGGTCACGCCTTCCGGAAGACCCTCGACTCGCACGTCGATCGGTTCAGCAAAACCATGCTGGCGGACGATGGTGATTGGTATTTCGAGCGGTTTATCGGCCTTTAAGGTTTCGGCTGTCGATGCGATCGTTGCTGCAAACGACGCCTGTGTTTCTTCACAGCGCAACACGTAGAAATAACGATCACCGAAGTCCTGGAAACGATCACGAATGACCACCCGATATTGTCCGTCAGCTGGCATCGTGATGTGCATCTCCGCGTCGTGATTATCGCCGCCAATGTCGTCCGATTCTTTAATCACTTTTCCGGAGCTGTCTTCCACAGTCAGCACTGGATCGAGCAATGAACCTATACTTTGGGCCTGAACTCCGATGCTGAGTTTCTGATCCTTCGTTGCGGTGAGCAAAAATGCGGAAGCTCCACTGGATGCGATTCGACCTGTGACCGCAATCGGAATCGACAATGTTCTGTCAGCGGCTAGTTGGGATTCCACAACTGACGGAATCTCGATGCGCGGGATCCGAAATGGCAATGCATACGGCTCTGCAAGTTCCCGCTGGTCGGCTGGTATTGACACCGTTGCAGTCGGAATGTTCGAGCCGAACACTGTCAGCGATGTCTCGCTGTCTTTGGCAAAACACATTGCAGGCTCGACATGTTCAATCATCGGACCAGATGTGAGTGTAAGTCGATAAACATAATCTGCACCACCGGCGAAGCGAATAGAACTGTCGGGGGCGGCAGGAAATGCAAATGTGCGAACGTACCAAATGCCATCTTCAGGGACGAGGAAAACAATTCGCGGATCTCGACTAATGTCGTCATCGTTTTGCGCAACCACGGTGCCTCGCGCATTCACAATCTGCAGCACGCCATCCATCGGCGATCCCAGCACTTCGTTCGCCTGCATGGCGGCCACGAGTGTCTGACCTTTCGTCAGCGTGACAGCGTAGGTGTCAACATCGCCAGATTTTTCCAGCACTCCGTTGGCGGTGACTGCAGGTGAACTCACAGCAGTGGCCTCAACGATTCTGCCGTTCGGTTCTGTCTCAGCAACTTCCGGAATTAAACCAACGATGAACGGTTTCAACTGCGTCGCGCCGTCAGCGTTACAGAATCGTAACCAATGCACTCCCGGTCGCGCTGCTTCGTTGATTGTGACGCTCGCGGCGTCGCGATTTTCGTTCAGCGTGAAGACTATCGAGTCGTTTTCGCTGAGGACTCGCAGATCTCCATCGCCCGGCTTGCCAACCAGTTTGACGTCGATTGTTGCACCGCGCTGGCCTCCGGCAGGTACGAACCGATCGATCGTGGGAGGTTCTCCGCCAACACATGGTGGAAGAATCAGCACGACGAGCGACAAGAAACGCATTACCATTGGCCAAGCTGTGTAACGAGCAACCGATTTCATTAAACCACGCCTCAGGATGCAGACCTGAGGACAGGTCTGCCTACGTAGTCCGACCTGTCTCAGGTCGGATTCCACGGGCGGTGCCATGTCTAATGGGTGGCCCTGTCTCTGACATGGCGAGACGAGCGACAAGAAACGCAACATGGCTCAGATCAACTCCGAAATCGGAGTTGCATCACTGACGAGATGCGTTGGGCGACCTTCCGGTGTGTAAACAATCTTCCCCGGATCGATACCCAGCTTATGATAAATCGTCGATACAAAATTCTCCGGCGAAAGGACTCGATCAACCGCCGAGAACCCTTTCCGATCCGTTGCACCAACAACAGTTCCGCCTGGTGTCCCGCCCCCTGCCATCAACACCGACATCGCGTTTGCCCAGTGGTCACGTCCAGCTTTCGATTGTCCAGAGAGCGTTGAAATCTTCGGCGTGCGACCAAACTCACCCAACGCAACGACCAATGTTGTTTCCAACAGTCCGCGTTCCTTCAAATCCTGAATCAGCGTTGCAACGGAATTATCCCAGCTCGGCAAACGCTTTCGCAACGCTCCGAAAAGATCGCTGTGATGATCCCAGCCGCCGTCATAGACCGTAACGAAGGGAACTCCGGCTTCTACCAATCGGCGAGCTAGTAAACACCGCTGACCGAAACCGTCTCTTCCGTAACGTTCTCTGGTTTCCGGCGATTCCTGTTCGATATCAAATGCCTTCTGCGCTTCAGGGGATGTGACAAGCGTGTGTCCCTGTTCAAAGTACTGATCAAAGGCCAGGAGGGGATCACCAGCGGCTTCGTCATTGATGCGAACCATGTTGTCGATCTTCGCCCGCAAGTCCGTGCGTGATGTAAATCGCAGGTCAGTGAGTTCACGAGGCAATGCCACGTCGCGAACTTTGAATTTGTCTCGATTGGGGTCATCAGCGACAACAAACGGCGCGTACTTTGCGCCTAGAAAACTTGGCCCACCGGAACGGGACATTTGAGGCATGCTGAAGTACGGCGGCAGCCCGTTGTCACGGCCCAGTTCCTTCGCGACGACTGCTCCCATGCTGGGATGAAAACTGACGAATGCACCGCAACCCACAGGAATGCGCGGCGGAGCCCCGGTCATCATGTAGTGATTGCCTGCACCGTGATTTCCCTGATCATGACGAATCGAACGGATCATGGCATAGTCGTTCAGACTGGCAGCCAGCTTGACCATGTGTTCAGAATATGCGACTCCACTCACCGATGTGGCAATGTCGGAAAACTCGCCGCGATATTCCAGCGGAGCGTCTGGTTTTGGGTCGAACGTTTCGAAATGCGTCGGACCACCATCCATCCAGATCAAGATGCATCGATTCGCTTTTGCTGGCGGGCCTTGTCCGGAGTGTTTCGACTCTGCCAGGGCCTGCAAGCTGCCGACGAAACTTGTACCAAGCAATGCGCCCAGTCCAAGTTGCAGTGAGTTTCTTCGCGTGACGCCATCACATCGTGGTGGATTTTTCATATCTGTCTCGCTGGCTCTGGCTTTAATCCTGAAATACAAACTCGGCCGAATTCAACATGGACCACATCAGATCTTCAACTACTTGCTGGCGGATCGCGCCGTCAGCATTCAAAAGTTCGGTCACCAATGACGTTTCATCGACCGTTGGCTGGCGTCCGAACACCAATTTATACAGTTCCACAGAAACCTCAGCCGGCGTTTTCTCGCTGCTTGCCAACGCCCTCGCTTTACCGGTTTCATGACCAATGTCACGATAGAGTTTCTCCGAATTCATTAGATGCAGACTTTGCACTACGGTCGAATCGGTTGTCCGCTCGCAAGGAGGATTCTGGTTCGGATCAGGTCGGCCAAAAGTGTCGAGAAACAATGAATCCGATCGATGAGTCCACAGTTGCTTCGCGGACGATCCTGCGGGCATCGCGTCGAATTCCTGTTCCATGCCGGTCACCTCTGACACGGCATCCAGCAAAACTTCGGCTCGCAATCGATGACGATAATGTCGTGAATAGTTGCGAGTTTCAGCACTGTTCGTTTCATTGGGAATCGAACTGAGTTGATACGCATGAGAATTAGCAATCGAGCGAATCAGTTCGGTGATCGAAAAACCGGAATCCCGAAAATGTTCTCCCAGCGCTTTCAGCAGCGGGCCGTTTGTGGGTGGATTTGTGGCTCGCAAATCATCGACCGGCTCGACAAAGCCCCGCGTCATCATATCGGCCCACACACGGTTGGACATGACTTCTGCGAACAGATGATTTTTGGGCGAAGTGATCCACGCCGCCAAAGCTTCTCGTTGATCCTGCCCGTCGGCAATGACAGGTGCATCGCCAAACAACGGACGAGGTTCCATTATTTCGCCGGTGACGGGATGCGTCACGCTGCCGCTGGTTCCCGTGAAAACGAATTCTTCTGATCCTGAAATCGGTGCCGAAATGCCAGTCCCCTTACGTCCGATCTTTGAAAAATACGCCGCAAAGCTATAGAAGTCGTCCTGTCCCCAAACTTCAAATGGATGATGATGGCATCGCGTACAGTCCAGACGCACGCCGACAAAAAGCTGACTCACCAACGTCGTCAGTTCATCCGGCTGACGACGGTCACGAAACATCGTGACCGCTCCGTTGTGAAACGTGCTGCCTTTCGCAGCGATCAGTTCGCGAACAAATTGATCCCACGGTTTGCGTTCGTGAAACGACTGACGAATCCAACGATCGTAATTGAACGTCGCTTTAATGCCAACATGATAGGGATTCGGACGCAGCAGGTCGGCCCATTTGTTCGCCCAGTGATCAGCAAACTCCGGTTCCAGCAGCAAACGATCCACAAGTCTGGCGCGTTTATCAGCAGATTCGTCGGCAAGGAAACTTGTCACTTCATCGACGGTTGGAATTCTCCCGCAGATATCTGTTGTGGCTCGCCGAAGAAAAGTGTGATCGTCACACCCAATCGATGGCGTAATGTTCAGACGCTGCAATTTTTTCCAAACCAGATCGTCTATGAAGTTATTTCTGGGCAACTGAGCGTAAATCTCAGCATCCACTCTTTCCGTTCGCGGGATCAGAATTTCACAGACGGCGATTTGTCCCATGAATCGCGCCATGATGGCAGCATCGCCGGTGATCTGCCCGGCAGTCACGCCGCCATTTTCATCAACGGCGGCGACCGGAGCTTCGTTGGATTGAAACGCGGTGAGTCGCGTGACATCGCGTTCTGTGCCGTCCGAATATTTCGCAGTCACCGTCAGCGACTGCGTCTGATTTGGAGTGGCGACTATCGATGCCGGTACAACGGCGATAGAAACCAGCTTCGCGGCATCCGGAGCTGTGCGCGGCATGCCCTGCCGCACCCAATCGACCATGGTTTGATATTCAGGGCCATCTACTTCCAGCCGTCGCCCTCCACCATGGGGAACCGTGCCAGCAGGCTTTGCGATCAATAGACTTTGATCCGGCACTGCGGGGAAGATTCGCCGACCGCGACCTTCTTTGGTGATGGCGTCAAAATCCTGCTGAGGATCAAATCCCAATAGCGAAAGTTGAAACCCACCCTGACCGCGGGCTTTTCCGTGGCAAGGTCCGCTATTACATCCCATGCGAGTGAAAATTGGCTGCAGCTCGTTTTCAAAATCAACGATTGCGGTGTTGGCGCCGTCTTCCGCGCGGACTGGAAGTGTAATTGTCGATAGAATAACGACAACATTCAGAATCACGACTGCCATGTGAGGCAGTCTGCTGTGAGAGTAATGAAGCATCAGGCAAGATCAGCGGCGGGAGGCGAGGAAGAATATTCGTAGAAGCCCAGCATAACAAATCCAGCCCGCAATTGTCACGGATGAATCTGCAATCGCCGCGAAAAACCAAACTCTGGCAGAGATCTGCGCAACCAACCTGAGCCTGAGGCGCTAGCCGATTTCTCATCGTCGAATCGGCTAGCGCCTCAGGCTCAAAGAATACCTTGTCTGCCGCTAGCCTTCAGAAACCATGTTCAGGCCACGGGCGGCTTCATTCGATCTCTGGTGGAGGACTGATGACTCGCTGTGAGCTGAAGCGTATCGGCAGATTCCCTGCTGGAACTGGAAACACGATCTGGCAACATGCGGGCGATTGTGATGACGCGAATCATCATGGTCGATGAATTCAACCCCATCTTCAGGGACATGCGAGCCCTGTGTTTTTCCACCGTCTTTTCACTGATACCGGTAATTATCGAAATCGCTTTATTCGTGCGACCTTCGTAAACAAGATCCAGAATCTCTCGTTCCCGGTTCGACAGAACCTCCAGCTTCTTTTGCGCTTTATTGATTTCATCAAGCAGAAGATCAATCGCGCTAAGCCTGGACTGGACGTGAAAGCGAATCAGCCAGCCAGTTACTTCGCTCGCTTCATTGCCAAAAGCGTTACCGAACACACAAGTTACCGCTGCATGTATTGTGACACCGTCATTTCGCGTGATTCGCAATCGATGCGGAGTTTCAAAACGGTGCTGACGGACTTCAGCAAAAAACTCCTCAGCATTCACATTGGTATTGTTTAATGCTGCTGCGAATTGTTGAAACGGAAACCCGCACGAAGCGTCTGGAGCCGCAGTTAGTTGCCACAAATCACGGAAAGGCCTCGAGCAACACTTCGTCTGTGATTCCTGAGCTGGCACGAAACACCAGGCTGAAGTATCGCTTTCGCAGATCGCTTGAACGAACCCTAAACTGATTAGTGGATTTAAATTAGATTCAGTCATTGATGCACGAAAGCTCTTTCAGAGCAATAAACTTCAGTCGTGAGTAAGACAGAATCAAGCGATGTTGAACAGCGGTCAACGAACGAATCTCCGATTTGCATCTTTATTACAACGGTAAACCCACTATTTTTGTCAAATGAGTAGGGTTTATCCCCACCGGGTTACTAGTTCTAAGCCCTTTGGAGCAAGCAGCTTCCGGACAATATTGATCAGTTGGCGGTTATCAAATCTTCGCATCCCAGAGAGCACATTAAAACACCAGCAGTAACCGGTCGATTTAATACAATTCCGAAGCGCGAGTTTTGAAGTTGCGATCTTGGAAATTCTGGGCGATGAATTGTTGGAAAAGAAGGGTAATTTTTCCAACCCGACGCGTCAGCGAGGGATTCGTGAGCACGCAGCCGAACGGCCTAAACTCAATCCCTCACTTACGTGTCGGGTTACGAAAATTGAAAACACGCAACTTCAAAACTAACGCTTGAAGTCAGTAAAACAGAAAAATGTACACACCAAAGGAGCAACAAGATTGAAGCATTAAGCCAGCGATGCGATTTTCGAGGCTGAAATTATTGTGTTTTTCGAGCGGCGGACCTCGCGGTAACGTTTGATGTCGGTGACAGTGCGGTATAGCCGCGAATTGTGCACCAAAAAAATTCTCAACAGCGTCGCAATTCCCCGTACTCAACGCTTCCCGCCTTCCACTATCGCCGCTGCGCTTGAGACCTGAGGCAGAACCCGGCACACTGCTTCCTGATCGCACCGCCGAATCAACTCACACTGCCACGTAGATACTGTTCCACGATGACCTCATCAACTCTTGTCGAATCGACACCGAACCAACAGCCTCACAAGCTGTCCATTGCGGAACACGTGTTAGTTCTGGCAGCGACGGCTCTGATTTGCTCGGCAATCCTCCAGGCTGAACCGCTGCAAAGTGCCAACGACCGATCTCGCTGGGCAACCGTCTGGTCTTTGGTCGAACGTGGTTCATTTCAAATTGACGAGATTGACTACTACGCCCGCTGGTCCACAATCGACAAAGTGCGATACCGTACCAGCGAATCGGAACCCTGGCACTTCTATTCATCCAAGCCGCCATTGCTGTCCGTGATCGTGGCTGGATTGTATGCAGCCGAGCGATGGACACTGGGATATGGCCTGTTCAATGACACCGCATTTGTAACACGCCTGTTGTTACTGATTGTTAATGGATTGCCATTCTGGCTGGCACTCAGATCTTTGTGTCGCTGTTTGATCATGCTGCACGCGCCAATTCCGGCACGATTATTTATTTTGGCTGTGGCTGGATTCGGTTCAATGCTGAATCCGTATCTAACGACCCTCAACAATCACACTCCGGCTGCTGCTACGGCGATGCTTGCCATCACAGCAGCCGTGGAAATTTTAGTCAGGCGAAATTTCGCGAAGTCCAGTCCGCATGAATCTGCACCGCGGGGTCGCGAGTTCGCGGCTCTCGGGTTCTTTGCTGCGTTGACATGTTGTTTTGAACTTCCAGCCGCGCTGCTGGGACTGCTGTCATTTGGACTGGCCGTTCTGACAGATCGACGACTGACCCTGAAGTGGTATGTTCCGGCGGCCGCTGTTCCACTGGCTGCGTTTTTCATCACAAACTGGATGGCGACAGGCGGAGTTAAACCGTTCTATGCGACGTATGGCACCGAGACTTATCGATACATGCACAACGGTATTCCGAGCTACTGGATGAACCCGCGTGATCTGGATGCGAATGAGGAATCGCCGATCGTCTATCTGTTTCATTGCCTGCTGGGCCATCACGGACTGTTGTCGCTGACCCCGGTGCTCTGCCTGTCCGTCTGCGGATGGTGGATGACACTCAGACGCGGATGGTGCACGGCACTCGGGCGAAATACTGAGGCCGTGCGAAGAGCCATCATTCTGACTGGAGCTGCACTCACGGCCATTACACTTGGCTTCTATCTGATGCGAACGCAGAACTACAACTATGGCGGCAATTCAGTTGGGCTACGCTGGATGCTATGGCTGTCGCCGTTCTGGTGGATTGCGATGGTGCCGGTCCTGGAGAGGTGTACTCGTCGCGGATTTCAGATTGCCGCGTTGACTCTGCTGCTGATTTCAATGGTATCTGTTGGATGGTCGTTGAACCGACCGTGGAAGCCATCGTGGCTCTTCGAACAAATGCAGTCCGCCGGATGGATCAACTATCGCACTCCCGTGAAACCATTTGATCCGCCACGAACATCTGTTTTTGCAACGATCCCAGATAAAACGGGAACTTCAGCAGCCTGGAGAAGCTCAAACGGGGAACGCTTGATCGTCACGGCGATTGAAAATTCCGCTCCCGCCGTTGACCAGCAGGAACAAAACCCAAACGGCATCGGAATTCGAGTCGAACTGGAGTCTGGCGGAAAGAGAATCGTGATCCAAAATGTTGTTGATTCGACGAAGACTTTACAAATATCGCCTGCGCAGGAGTCGGACTGGGCGGCGTCCGATTTTTCAAAGTTAGTGGAAGTTTTTGGAGTCGAAGTTCTGGCCAATCCATTACCTCAGAAAGCATCGGCTCATCGCCTGCCAGCGGCAGCGGGTTCATGGAGCGGCTTCAACGCAGCTGGCACGAAATGGATCCCGTCGATATCTGATCCGACCAAAGCATGGCAGGTCGAACGTGGTGCCGCACGTGTTCTGGTCAATGATGCGTTCTGGGGCAAGTCCTGGCATCGCTGCGATGTGATGTACTGCGATCAGCTTCCTTTCGGAGTCCTCGAATGGAAAACAACGGTCATCTCGGACGCCACCGGCGAAGTGCTTTCCTCGAAGACATGGGTCGCTGAGCAGAAATAGTTGCGAAGATCGCCTTTGCCATTCAGGCAAGCGCCCGTGCACAAGTTTCTACGTTGGTCGGCAAGCGGAAGGCGTCGATTTTCTGGCAATTTGCCTGCGCCTGTGCCTCGCCGTTAAACGCCTTATGCCCAATACTTTGTGCATGGGCGATTACCTGTCGCCTTAACACAATCTGCGTTGCTGCGCAGGATATCCCACCGGCAATTATTGCCGATGAGAGCGGACTGCCGCTGACCAACCGAAATTCATTCCCAGACACTCTCATGACTCTCATTGAGTCGTCGATCCGTACGCTGCTATTCTGACCCGCATGGTTAAGTCACTGACTGGTTGACTGCCCGAGTGCAGTCGAGGGAGAATTCTGATGTTACTTCGCGGCATTCTGTTCTGGTCCATCTTGTGCGTCAGTTCTGTGTCCTTCGGGCAGGGTTTGCGGATATCAACCCATGTTTATGACCTCGAAAAAGCCGCAGCGCCCGGGCAGATGGTGAGCAGCAGTTTAAGCCTGTGTCACAACGGGCGCATCTATGACTACGTGGATGCCGCTGATGAAGTCGTAATCTTTGATCCTATTGAACGACGATTCACAATTCTGAACAATTCACGTGGTCTCTCAACAACGCTGACGTTTGAAGAGATTCGTCACAAGATGAATTCACTGGAACCCAGAACCACGAAGTACATTCAGGAACTTCGAACGGCAGGGACTCTGAATTCAACTCGAGCCGCAGATGCCATCGACTTTCAGTTGCATCCGGCTTTTGAGCAGACCTTCGATCCCATGAAGGAGACGCTGGTTCTGTCTTCTCCATCAATGACTTATCGCGTCGAGACGCGCAAATGGGACGAAACTGATCAGGTCGAACGCTATCTGGCCTACGCAGACTGGACCGCTCGCCTGAACTTTATTCTGCACCCGAGCAGTCTGCTTCCCGAGCCTCGAATTGCACTCAACGAAGCTCTGCGAAAGCTGAAGGACCGCATGCCCATTTCTGTGGAACTGGACCTGCGACCGAATGCCAGTCTGCATTTGCGAGCCGCACATCAGTTGACTCGTAATCTCAGCGCGGACGATCATCAGCGGATTGCGAACTGGGAAGCCGATCTGAAGTCGAACAGACTGGAAAGCGTCGCGTTCTTGAAATACCAACAGGCGGTATTGGTCACAAAGGCACGTTAACGATTGCGTTTGCCTGACGAAACGTAGGCTCCAATAACGATCATGATGCCAACGAAGCCAACGATCGCAGATGTCACCGAAGGCCCTGACGCCGTGGATCCAGGCGTTACGCTGCCTCCGGATTCTGCCACGGCATTTTCCCACTCCGACATCGCTGTTTCCTCCATTAGCAGGCTCGACTCACCGTTTGCGTGTTGCATGGGAGTCTCAATCACGGCCGGAATGTCGAGCGGTATCGTGACAAGTTTATCACTGTAGACAAATGCAGGCGGAGGGCTTTTCGCGGAGCTTGATATCGTAGCGGATGTCGCGACGTCAGATGCGGAATGCTTTGTGTCCTTATCTTCTTGCGTGGGTTGCTGAAGATATTCGGATCGCCACAGACCCGAATCGAAACCGATTGCATCCGATGCAATTTGCGGAACCGATTGCCTGAACGATGGTGATTGCGTCTGTTGCGCTGCGGAGCACATCGACAAACACAGCGTGCCGACCAATGTGAGTCCAACGCCGTGCAGGATGTGATTTGTTCGCATGATTTGCCCCTTGTGTAGACTAAAGTGCCGTCGCTTGCTTGTCGGAAATTGAGATAACATCAAATGCGGTAAAGGTCGCACAGGTTCTTTGAGCGACGTTCCCGCCTTGGATTCGAATGAAAAGCATTCGGCGTGCCGAACAAACGGCGAGCAGTACTTCAGGCACGCGCCACGTTAAACGCGGCGCCACAGGGATTACTGCATTTCGACGCTGTTGGCCCGTAAAACAGGCTATTTTCAATGTGGCACTCAGGTAGCCGTTGTTTTGCGGAAACTTCGTATGTTTCACGACCTTGACACGTCAGTATTTTTCCGTGATGCCCTTTTGCATCACGTGTGGTGAAACTGACAACTGAGGTTGCAGAGTACGCACGCCATCCTCTGGGAAATCCGTGCCTCTGTGTTTCACACACATCAGCATGGACGCCTTGGACTCATCATTCCAGGCCGCGTACAGTAAATGCGACGGAATTCTCAGGACGATGCGATGAGATGACTTGTGCAGACAAACTCAAATCGCGGAAGATAGTCTATAAACTGTGTGCGAATTTGAAGATTCACTTCCGATTCTGAACTTGGTTTGCGAACATTGGTTTACGCGGGCTCGAGGTACATGGCCTCGAAATCGCATTATTTTAAGTTATGGCCTGTTCATGAGGCGGGTGTTCTATCATGCAGCCTGATGACAAACTTTGTTATTGCTTTCACGTGAGTCAGCGGAAGGTTCAAAACTTTCTGCGGATTCATCGACCGCGTGTACCAAGTGAAATCAGTGAATGCGGTGGTGCAGGAACGGGTTGCGGCTGGTGTGTGCCGTTTTTAAAGAAGATGTTCGAAGCTTCCAAATCAGATCAGGTGGCTGCGATCGTGGAGTCCGCGGACCAGTATGCTCAGGATCGAGCGGCCTATGTTCGCAGCGGCAAAGGAAAACCACCAGCGTCGAGTGAACCGCGTCAATAAATCTCTGTCCAATTGAATCCAAAGAAATCCTGAATCATGAACGAGAGCGTTGCGGCGAGCCTGCTGGCCAACCTGAAACAGTACTGGGGCTATCCCGGATTTCGACCCTTGCAACGCGAAGCCATGGCGCTGGTGATGAGCGATCGCGATTCACTGGTCGTGTTGCCGACGGGTGGAGGTAAGTCGCTGTGCTATCAGGTGCCAGCCATTACGCGCGAAGGACTCGCGCTGATTGTGTCACCACTCATTTCGCTCATGAAAGATCAGGTGGATTCGTTGCACGCAGTCGGCGTCTCTGCAGCGTGCATTAACAGCATGCAGACGGCTCAGGACAAACGCGATGTTGCCGCGAAGATCCGGAGTCGCGAATTGAAGTTGCTGTACATTGCCCCGGAAAGACTGGTGCAGCCGCAGACCATTGAGTTTCTACAGAAGGCCGGCGTTTCGTTCATCGCAATTGATGAGGCCCACTGTATCAGTCAATGGGGCCACGATTTTCGTCCCGAATATCGCCAGTTGCGATGCTTGAAAACAGCATTCCCAAAAGCCTCCGTGCATGGCTACACGGCGACTGCGACGGAGCAGGTCCGCGCGGACATTGCCGAACAGCTTGGAATCGCGGATGCCGAGATTCTGGTGGGGTCCTTTGATCGACCGAATCTGCAATATCGCGTTGAACGTCGGACGGATTCGATTGGTCAGATTCAACGTATTCTGCAACGACATAAGGGCGAATCCGGCATCGTTTACTGCATCAGTCGCAAAAATGTGGAAAGCACCAGCGAATCACTCAACCGACTGGGCGTGAAGACACTGCCGTATCATGCGGGAATGTCGGATGCAGATCGCCGCAAAAACCAGGACGCATTTATCGACGAAGATATCAGCATCATTGTGGCAACGGTTGCGTTCGGCATGGGGATTGACAAGAGCAACGTGCGTTTTGTGATCCATGCGGAGATGCCACGATCGCTGGAAAACTACCAACAGGAAAGCGGGCGTGCGGGCCGCGATGGTTTAGAGGCGGAATGTTGTCTGCTGTATGCGGCAAACGATGCCGACACATGGGAATATCTGATGAAGGACACGGAAGATCCCGAGGTCCTTCGCGCCGGTCAGCGATCTGTTTCCGCGATGAAGCAGTATTGCGTGAGTACTCGATGCCGGCACCGGCAATTGGTTGAGCATTTTGGTCAGACATTGGAACACGAGAATTGCGGAGCGTGCGATTTCTGTCTGAACGAAATGAAGCCGGTTGAGGAACCGATGATTCTGGGGCAGAAAATTCTGTCGTGCGTTGTGCGGCAAGGAGAACGCTTCGGTGCCGCCTACACCGCGCAGGTCTTGCGTGGGTCGAAGGCGAAACGCATCATGGAGAACCGTCATGACAAGCTGAGTACCTGGGGGCTGCTGAAGGACGAGCCAGAGCCGCAATTGCGAAACTGGATTGATCAATTGTTGTCTCAGGGATTTCTGCGTCAGGTGGGTGAATACAACTGCCTGGAAGTGACGCCCGCCGGGCGTCAACTTCTGAAAGGTCAAGCGACACCAATGTTACTCCGTCTGCAGGTCGCTGAATCGGCTCAAACCGTGGACGATCAATGGGAAGGTGTTGATCGCGAACTTTTCGAAGAACTGCGAGGCATGAGAAATCGCCTCGCAATTCAGAAGCAAGTTCCGCCGTACATTATTTTCAGCGACGCGACACTCCGCGATTTGGCGCGGCAGCGTCCTTCGAACCTCGCAGGGCTGGCACGCATCCATGGTCTTGGCGCTCAGAAGCAGAAAGAATTCGGAGCCGTAATTCTGCATACAGTCAAGGAGTGGTGTCAGTCTCACAACCTGCCGATGAATGTTGCAGTTGCCAGTGCAGGAGTTGTACGGGTCAGCAGCAGAACGTCGCGGCCCAGTGAGAGCACTCTGGGCGAGTACTTTGATTTATTCGAACAAGCCCTGTCGATTGAAGACGTCGCCAATCAACTGGATCGTTCGGTCGATACGGTCGGTAAGTATCTGGGCGAATACGTGAAGACGCATCGCATTGTGGAGCTCGATCCGTGGATTCCGCCAGACGTGCAACAAAAAATACGGCATGCCATTGGTCAGGTTGGTTGTGAACGTTTGAAGCCAGTCTTTGAGTTTCTGGAAGGTTCCATCGATTATAACCATATTCGGATCGTGGCGACCGTGTGGCAAATGGAGCAGGAAGAATCTGCGGACTGAGAAGGCTGTAACGTACCGTGACCCGTCCATCACAACCTCTCTGCATGCCTTCATGGCCGATCTTTGATGACGCCACGCGCGAAGTCTTCGCGCGGATGGCGGAAGACGGTTCCTGGGGGCGCTATCACGGGCCGCACTGCGATGCGTTCATTGCAGCATTATGCAGATATCACCGCGTCGAACATGCGATTCTATGTAGCAGTGGCACGTGTGCGGTCGAGCTGGCTTTGCGAGCGATACCCGTTTCGGCCGGCGATGAAGTCATTCTTGCCGCGTATGACTTCAAAGCGAATTTCATCAATGTGCTCACGACTGGATGCGTTCCGGTGCTGATCGACACGATCGCCGATTATCCGATACCAGACGTTGAACAGATCGAGGCCGCGATGACACATCGCACGCGAGCGATCATCGTTTCACATTTGCATGGCAATCTGGTGCCGATGCGCGAAGTTTGCCGCATCGCTGCGGAGCGAAGAGTCGCAGTCATCGAAGATGCCTGTCAAGCTCCCGGCGCAATGATTGATGGCCAGCGCGCCGGTACGTTTGGTGATGTCGGCGTGCTGAGTTTTGGCGGAAGCAAGTTATTAACTTCCGGACGTGGCGGCGCGGTCATATCTTCGAACGCTCAGATGGCTCAGAGAATTCGCTTGTATACTCAACGCGGAAATGATGCTTACCCGCTTTCGGAAATGCAGGCGGCCGTCTTGCTCCCACAGCTTCTGCAGCTGGATGTTCACAACGGGCAACGGCATCGGCGATTGTTGGATCTATTGGCAGCAATGGGGATTTCACCAAAGGTTGATGTGCACGCTGTGAGACCCGTCAGCAGCGACATCCAGGCCGCTATGAATTTGTGGGATGGCGTGGAGGCTGGTGAAAATCAGCCAGCGTACTACAAAGTGGCGTTTCTGCTGCACAAAAATTTCAGCGAAAGTAAACGCACGCAGTTTTGTGATTCAGCGCGTCTTGGGGGAGTCCCCATCGATCCGGGCTTTAGCGGACTGCACAAGATTCACAGCAGACAGCGATTTCGTACTGTGGGCGATTTGGCAAATGCAACCGAATTGCACCAGCGACTGGTCACACTTCATCACACGACTTTGCTGAGTTCTGTAGAAACAATTCAGCAGATCGGTGAAATCCTGCGGAAATGAATTTGTAGTTACTATACTGAGCGATGCGTTTGATAATTCAAGTTCCTGAGTGCGATGGCGTTCAGATTCTGTTGAAGTCCTGCTCAAAAGTGTTTATGTCAGGACGGGACTGGAGTCCCGTCCTACAGCTGGCTCTGAACCGAAGAAAGACAAACGATGAGTGAGCTTGCCGTATTGTGGTTGCCGATTCTACTTTCCGCCCTTGCCGTATTCTTCGCCAGTTTTCTTGCATGGGTCGTCTGCGGTCATCACACACCGGATTGGCGGGAGGTACCTGACGAAGGCAAGGTCGTCGATTTTATTCGCGCTCAGGGATTGCGGCCGGGACAATACGTGTTTCCGATGGCACGCAGCAAAGAAGCGATGGCTGATCCGGAAAAACAGCAGCGGATGACATCCGGTCCTTGGGGCACGCTGAACATCTGGAGTCGGCAAGTCAACATGGGCAGCAATCTGCTGAAGTCATTTACGTTTTATCTTATTACCAGCTTCTTCATCGCTTATCTCGGAACACTTGCTCTCGATGCCGGAGCGACATTTTCAAAAGTGTTTCAGGTGACCGGCACGGCCGGAATACTGGCATATGCGTTTGGCCATGTGCCAAATTCCATCTGGTTCGGCACTCATCGCAGACCGATGCTGATGGATATTCTCGATGGCGTCTGTTTTGGATTAGTCACCGGTTTGATCTTCGCCGCCTTCTGGCCTTAAACAACTATGCCCGTTTTTGACTATCGATTTACCGTAAACGCTCCACTCGAAGCAGTGTCGGCGTTCCATTTTCAGACCGGCATTCTGAAGGCACTCACACCGCCAATGATGATTATGCAGGTTCACCGTTTTGATCCGCTTGCGAATGGATCCATCGGTGAATTCACAATTTGGATGGGATTAATTCCTGTACGCTGGGTGGCCGAGCATTCTGATGTGAGTCTGACTGGGTTTGTTGATACTCAGATTAGTGGCCCCATGAAGTTGTGGAAGCATACGCATCGATTCAATCGTGTGAGTCCTCAGGTCAGTGAGGTGCATGAACATATTGAATTTGAGCATTACTCCGGACTCAGAGGGATTTGGTCGCGAATGCTGTTTCCGCGGATTGCATTGATTGTTCTGTTTACCTACCGTCGTTGGGCGACACGCCGAGCTGTACGATAAATTTTTTCGTGCGGCTTGCTTTTCAGCCGAATGGAAAGCGAATCTTTGCGGTTTCGGGGACGATTTTCAGCCCGATGGCGATGCTGTGCATTGTCGGCCTGATCATCCTCGGTTCGGTTTAAAGCCACTCGACCTCAGCCCAAATCCAGCGATCCGAGGGTTCAATCCGAGGGTCGAGGGGCGAGGCTGAACCATCGCGGTGATCGTCCGAATATTCGCCAATGAGGCAGGAACGCATCTTTTGTCAGACTTATCCATGTGCCGATTCTGCCGATTTCAAGGCGAAGAACGATCTTAATTCTGTCGATATGCCGATCTGATCAAGTTTTCAGGTCAAGGTACTTTCGCCGTGTATTGCGCGGAGAATTCGTTCAGTGGGGTTGTGATGGCGGCTTAAGGCACGAATGGGAAAAAGTGTCTACAAAACGATGGCGTTTCTGCGCCACGAGTTTATACATTTAGGGGTGTTGATGCGTCTCACTGAAGTTTCCTCGGAAGGACCGTTGTCAACCCCTCTGAACGTGGTAGGATTCGGTCACAGTCATCCCGTCCGCAGAAAATCTGATGATTGGAGCCGAACTTGCATTGAGAGGGATCTCAAAGGTGAACTTTGCAGTTCTGCAAGGTCAGGTCGGAACGGGAAACTTCTGTCGTGATTCAATCTGCAACACTGTCTACTGCAGAATTCCGCACTCGCAAACCGAACGACACACGGTCGATGCCGCAGATTAAATCAAAAGACGGACTCAAGTCCTTTCTCCTCACATCACGATTGCTGTCCCCATCGGACTGGAATTCCGTGGAAGGACAACTGACAGAGCCTGTTTCTGTGGAATCGATCCTGCAGATGCTGGAACGGCGGCAAATGCTCACGCCACTGCAGGCCGGTCGCATTCTCAAAGGCGAAACGGAAGGCTTGATTCTGGGGCGTTATAAGTTGCTCTATCGCAACGCCTCTGGAAGTTTTGCTCGAGTATTCCGCGCGGCATCCGTGGATGACAATCGCATGGTGGCTTTAAAGCTTCTTCGTGAACGCTGGGCCGAAGATCCTCGAACCGTTGCCAGCTTCGCACGAGAAGCCCGCATTTGTCAGAGGTTTATTCATCCCTACATCGTGCCGATCTACGACATCGGCAACGAGGGACGTTTTCATTTTTTCACGATGGAATTCGTGGAAGGTGGAAACCTGCGAGACTTCATGAAGATTCGCAAGACGCTGTCTCCGGTCGAAGCAACACGTTGCATGCTGCAGATGTGCGAGGGTCTGGAATACGCATTGAAGATGGGTGCCTCGCACCGTGACCTGAAGCTTACAAACGTGCTGATGAGTAGCACAGGTGTCGCAAAACTGGTGGACTTTGGTTTGGCAGGGGCCGAAGATGCGACCCAGGCTGGCACAAGCGACGACGTGCAGCGAGCGCTGGAATACTCCACGCTGGAACGCGGCACAAACGCGCCGCGTAATGATCCGCGGAGTGATATCTTTTTCGCTGGCTCAATCTATTACGAATTGCTCTGCGGCGAAGGTCCGTGGCCACGGACTGCAGACCGCGAAGAAAAGCTGCAACTACAGCGGTATGCCAACATACGTCCGCTGAAGCACGTCCTCCCGGGACTTCCGGAAGGAGTCTACAAAGTTTGTCAGACGATGCTGGAGCTGAATCCGTCAGCACGATATCAAACGTATGCGGAGGTCAACAAAGATCTCAGAGCCGCTCTGGCCGAAATGGGTGAAGTCGTTGCAGGCGGGACGGGTCAGAATTCGACGGAATCCGGCGGAGCGGGATCAAAATCGTCAGCAGGTGCAGCCACTAAAACAGAATTCAATCTGCTCGTTGTTGAGGCAGGGCGAAAGCGGGAAAAGAAGCTGAAGAAATATTTCGAACAGTATTCGTTTGTGTTGAACTTTGTTGAAACGCCTGATGTCGCGTTCGAAATAATGAAGGGCAAGACTCGCCCCGACGGAGTCCTCTTTCTGGCGGATGCCGACGCGCCGCCCGTCGTAGAAATTTATCCGCAGATTCAGGCTTACGCTCGGTCGCTGAAAGTTCCCTGTATCGCATTGTTTTCAGTTGAGGATGCGGCAGCTGTCAAGAAGAGTATCAACTCCACGAAGTTTGGCGCGACGATGTTCCAGCCGACTTCGCCACGCGAATTGCGACAGCATTTCGCGGACATCTCCGGCTTCGATGCGGGCGGGCCGGCACTGCCGGAGACTCCGGTACTTGAAGAAAAGCCGGTTATCAAAGATCGTGGAACAAGCAAGCCGGTACGAGCTGCTGAACCCGTGGATGATCGTCACGAGACTGTCGCGGACAGCTCGCAGTCCAACGTGGAACGAGCCCCCGCGCGAAACCCTATTTCTTCGGATGATGACGCCGCAGCGGCAAAGAAGCCTGTGCTGAAGACGCCACCGGTTCCGTCGCCATCTACAAATGCGCCAAGCCCTGCTGCAGTAATCTCTGCGGCACCGGAAGCTAAGCCTCCCGTGGTCAAGATGACCGCCTCGCAGAAAGCTGCCGCAATACGCGCTGCTCAACGAGCGACAGCGGAAGCGGCCGAACGCGAAGCTGCGGAAAAAATCGCCGCGGAAAAAGCGGCAGCGGAACGTGCAATCGTTGAGCAGGCAGCTCGCGCGGCTGCGGAAAAAGCTGCTCTCAAGAAGGCAGAAGCAGACCGTATCGCCGCTGAAAAAGCTGCCGCCGAAGAAGCAGTTCGCCGAAAAGCCGAAGAAAAACGGCAGGCACGTGAGAAGGCCGAAGCTGAACGTCTGGCTGCCGAAGAAGCTGCGCGTAAAGCTGAAGAAGAACGACTTGCGCGCGAGAAGGCCGAAGCCGAACGTCTGGCGGCCGAAGAAGCCGCTCGTAAAGCCGAAAAAGAACGGCTTGCACGTGAGAAGGCCGAAGCCGAACGTCTGGCGGCTGAAGAAGCCGCTCGCACTGCGGAAGAAGAACGGCTTGCACGCAAGAAAGCAGAAGCTGAACGCTTGGCTGCTGAGGAAGCGGCTCGCAAAGTCGAAGAAGTACGCATGGCTCGGGAAAAGGCAGAAGCTGAACGTCTGGCGGTTGAAGAAGCCGCTCGCAAAGTTGAAGAAGAACGGCTTGCACGTGAGAAAGCCGAAGCTGAACGTCTGGCGGCTGAAGAAGCGGCTCGCATCGCGGAAGAAGAACGGCTGGCACGCGAGAAAGCGGAAGCTGAACGTCTGGCGGCTGAAGAAGCTGCTCGCAAAGCCAATGAAGAACGCTTGGCACTTGAGAAAGCCGAAGCTGAGCGCCTGGCGGCTGAAGAAGCGGCTCGCAAAGCCGAAGAAGAACGGCTTGCTCGCGAGAAGGCAGAAGCTGAACGTTTGGTTGCTGAAGAAGCCGCCCGCATTGCCGCAGTAGAACGACTCGCCCGTGAGAAAGCCGAAGCTGAGCGACTGGCTGCTGAGGAAGCCGCTCGCAAAGCGGAAGAAGAACGCTTGGCTCGTGAGAAAGCTGAAGCCGAACGTCTGGCTGCTGAAGAAGCCGCCCGCATTGCGGAAGAAGAACGACTTGCTCGAGAAAAGGCAGAAGCTGAACGTCTCGCCGAAGAAGAACAGCTTGCTCGCGAGAAAGCAGAAGCTGAACGTCTGGCCGCTGAGGAAGCCGCTCGCATCGCAGAAGAAGAACGATTCGCTCGAGAACAGGCAGAAGCTGAACGTCTCGCCGAAGAAGAACAGCTTGCTCGCGAGAAAGCAGAAGCCGAACGGCTGGCGGCTGAAGAAGCCGCTCGCATTGCCGAAGTAGAACGACTGGCACGCGAGAAGGCCGAAGCCGAACGTCTGGCTGCCGAAGAAGCCGCTCGCAAAGCCAAAGAAGAACGCTTGGCACGTGAGAAAGCGGAAGCTGAACGTCTGGCTGCTGAAGAAGCCGCCCGCATCGCCGAAGAAGAACGACTCGCTCGTGAGAAGGCCGAAACTGAACGACTGGCTGCGGAAGAAGCCGCTCGTATTGCAGAAGAAGAACGCCTCGCTCGCGAGAAGGCAAAAGCCGAACGTCTGGCTGCCGAAGAAGCCGCTCGCATTGCCGAAGAAGAACGACTCGCTCGTGAGATGGCCGAAGCCGAACGTCTGGCTGCCGAAGAGGCCGCTCGCATTGCCGAAGAAGAACGCCTCGCTCGCGATAAGGCCGAAGCTGAACGTCTGGCTGCCGAAGAAGCCGCTCGCATAGCTGAAGAAGAACGCCTCGCTCGTGAGAAAGCCGAAGCTGAACGTCTCGCCGCTGAAGAAGCTGCCCGCATCGCCGAAGAAGTACGCCTGGCTCGTGAGAAGGCAGAAGCCGAGCGTCTGGCTGCCGAAGAAGCCGCTCACAAAGCCGAAGAAGAACGACTCGCAAGAATCAGAGCAGAGGAAGATCGCATCATCGCCGAGGAGTCTGCCAGGATCAAGGCGGACGAAGAGCGTGAAGCCGCAGAACGCGTGGCGGCGGCGGAACGTGCGAGAGCGGAAATCGAAGCCGCTGAGAAAGCTATGGCTGACAAGTTCGCCGCAGCTCGTCGCGCCATTGAGGAGCAGCAGGCCGCTGCAGTTGCCGCCGCCGAAACGGCTCGAATCGAACGACTGGCTGCAGAAAAAATTGCCGCTGAAAAAATTGCTGCAGAACGAGCAATCGCTGATCGAGAGCGTGCAGAACGCGAAGCTGCCGAGAAGATTGCTGCAGCGGAACGGGCTCAACAGGAAGCAGAAGCAGCAGCTCGCGAAGTCGCCGAACGAATCGCAGCGGCCGAACGAGTCGCCAACGGAATTGACACCGCAATCGATGTTGTGGCCGTAACTCAAGCCGAATCCGCAACGCCTTCCGTTGAGGAAGTTGTTGAGGAAGCGACTTTCGAACCAGTCGCTTCTCAGATCCTTAATACTGCTCTTCCTGTCTTGGAAAACAAGTCCGATTCGTCAATTGATGTCGCGATGGTCACTGATTCAAAAGGCCCTGCGAAAAAGTCACAGTCGGACGATCAGAAAGCAGGCTTCTTCGGCAGGCTCTTCAATAAAGGCGGAGCTGGCAAGAAAGCCATAGCCAAGGCGGAAGAACGGCTTCGAACCGAAACTGCAGCTGAAGAAGCCAAAGCCGAACAGGCTCGTGCTGAAACTGCTGGGCGAGCGAAAGCGGAAGAAGAACAACTTTTGGCCGAAATCGAAGCTGAAGAGAAAGCCAAAGCTGAACAGGCTCGCGCTGAAGTGGCAGCTCGCGCGCAGGCGGAAGAAGAACAACTCCTCGCTGAGATCGAAGCAGAAGAGAAAGTCAAAGCTCAGACGGCTCGTACTGAGGCGGCAGCTCGCGCGCAGGCAGAAGAAGACCAGCTTCTGGCTGAAATCGAAGCCGAAGAAAACGCCAAAGCTGAACAGGCTCGCGCTGAGATGCAAACAGCTCCAGCAATTCCGTCTGTTGAGAATATAAATGAAGAGACGGTCACTGCAGCCGACACCGCAGAAAACGCAATCGACGAAGTGACGTCTGTTGAGGCCACTCAAGCGAATGTGGCAGAAGAACAACCTCTGGCCGAGAGTGATTCGGCGGTTAGCGAGAACGCGGAGCAGGGTCGACTCGCCGCTGAGACTGACGAAAAAGCGATCGCAGACGAGGCTCTGCGAGCGGAAGTGGAAGCCGACGAAAGATCACGAATCGAAGAAGACGCTCGCACGGAAAAGTTCCGTACCGAGGCCAAAAAAGCAGATCGGGAGCGTGCCGAGAAAGCAGAACGCCAACAGGCTCTCGTTCAGAAAGCGAAGTCCAGAGCCGACACAAAGCGGGGAAAGAAGAAGGATTCAAAATCACCGTCCGGCGAATCATTATCCGGCGAATCGTCAGCCGAGATGCCACTCTTGCCGATTCCTGATGATGTTCAACTGGTGCCAGAACGCGCCTCCGTAGCGCGTCCCGCTCCACAAGATACAAAATCCCCTGATTCCAAAGCTCCTCAGAAAGTTGCTGATTCAAAACAACCAGCACCATCTAAGCCTGCCGCCGCAGCAGCGTCAAAGCAGAAGACTGGTTTCGATCAACCGAAAGTGGATGTTTCAAAATCCGGCACGCCGCGTTCCGACAAGCCACTCGTGGCTCAGGATAAATCGCAATCAGCGCGTGACAAGTCCCAACAGAACATCGACAAAGCTAAACGCAGCGTTGCTGAGGTTCCGAATGCTGCTGCTGGCGCTGACAGCACGCCGGAACAAGACAAACGCAAGCCATTGAAAAGTAAAGTTGCGCCAACGAAACGCGACCGAGTTGCAGACCAGGAAGAAAAGGTCGTGAACGCGGTCTTCGATGATGTCTTCCGGGTGGATCAGAGTACAAGTCGGCCAAAGACTCGCAAGTTCGACGATTTCACGGATGATGACATGGGAAATCTCATCCCGGTCGAAGCCAAAAAGAAGCAAGACAAGGCTGACAGGAAGGCGGAGAAAAGCAAAGCAAAAAAGAAATCGCTCTGGGATGAAGACGATATGGAAGATGCCATCCGTGGGAAACAAGAGAGTGAGGAGGAAGGTGTCCTGTCAGGAGTCTCAAGCAGCAAAGCCACGATCTATGCGGTGATCGCGGTGATCGCGGTCCTGATACTCATCATCCTGTGGCTGGTCTTGTACAGCTGAATGTCGGGAATCATCTGCCCCCTCGCTGAACATTGATCCCCCCAAATGTCGTTCATTCTTCCGTAATCGATGTCGCCGGTAAACTCTTTCCGCCATTGTTCTGCCGTCTCGAAACGGCAACGAAGTTGGCCTGCTGGCTTGACCTGACGTCAATCCGTGGTCACCCTGTATACGCCGTGAATTGTAATCGGAAGAACTCGATCGATGATCGACACTTCGAACATGCAGCAGCGACTTCCTGCCATTGATTTTCCTGCCTTAACACTATTTCGGGTGGCTTGTTATGAAAAATGCACCTTTGGACAACGTTAAATCCCAGACGGAAACGTCTCGCCGCAGTTTTCTTGTAGCATCGGCCGCAGGTGCCGCGACGATTGCCGCAATCTCAAAACCACTCAACGCCGGTGCGTTTGCCGCTGGCAGTGATTTGCTGAAAGTCGGTCTGATCGGCTGCGGTGGTCGCGGATCGGGAGCTGCCGAGGAAGCTTTGAATGCGGATTCCGCAACTGAGCTCGTAGCGGTTGGCGACATCTTTCAGGACGCGACCGTTGGTGTTCGTCGATCGATGACACGCATGTTCAACAAAGATGGTGCGCCTCCACGAGTCACCGTTTCTGATGATACGGCCTACTCAGGCTTCGACAATTATCTGCGTGTGATTGAAAAGTCTGATGTTGTTCTGCTGGCAACCACTCCACATTTTCGCCCGCAGCATTTGCGTGCCGCCATTGAGGCTGGCAAGCATGTGTTTTGTGAAAAGCCCGTCGCTGTTGATGCTCCCGGCGTTCGTTCGGTAATGGCGTCCTCTGAATTGGCGAAAGCCAATGGCTTGGCTTTGGTCTCCGGTCTATGCTGGAGATACCACCCAGGGAAGGTCGCTACATTTGAACAGATTAAGAATGGGGCGATCGGCGAAATCGTTGCGATGGAGTGCAGTTACATGTCCGGCGGCGTCTGGGATCCGCGTCGTACTCGCGACAAGTGTGATAGTGAAATGGAGTATCAGATTCGCAATTGGTACTACTACACATGGTTGTCTGGCGACTTCAATGTTGAACAACACATCCACAGTCTCGACAAAATGATGTGGGCCATGAATGATGTGCCACCTGCGACGATCAGTGGTTCTGGCGGGCGACAGGTTCGAACGGATGCTAAATATGGCAACATCTACGATCACTTCAACATCGACTACACATGGGAAAATGGTGTCAAAGCGATCGCTCGCTGCCGGCACTGGGCAAACTGTGAAAATGAAGTGGAAGACTTCATCATCGGTACCAAAGGACGTGTCAATGTGATGAGCCACAAGATCGAAGACCATGCTGGCAAAGTCCTCTGGAAATATGACGGACCAGATGGCGACATGTACCAGATCGAGCACAATGAACTGTTCGCAAGTATTCGGAATGGCAATCCAATCAATAATGGCGACTACATGTGCAAGAGTACCCTGATGGCAATTGCCGGTCGTATGGCAGGTTATACCGGTCAGAAACTGACCTGGGACGCGGCTTTGAACTCAAAGGAAGACCTGACTCCTAAATCGTACGAATGGACGGACATACCAGTTCCGCCCGTAGCGATTCCAGGCAAGACGCCGTTTGTTTAATTCAATTCGATTGTAACTTGCTTGTGGAGCGTAGGGCGGGACTCCAGTCCCGTCCTGCAGGAAACCTGCCAAAGATCGGTGATCAAATGGGCTCTTTCTGTTTTGGGCTTAGGCCGGCGTTTTTCATTTCGGCGATCCTGCTGTTGGCTGCCTCGATCGGTGCGCATGCTGATGTCACTGCGCAAGAAACTGCCGCGGCGGCGGCTACAAAGCCCGAAGAGACCAAGCCTGCTGAAACCAAGCCCGCCGAAGAGGCCAAGCCCGTTGAAGAGGCCAGGCCGACTGAAACCAAGCCCACCGAAGATGCGCTCAAAGAAGGTCATTCCCTCCACGGTGAAGTCTTCAACGAAGGCCCACGGCAGTCGGCACATCTGATTGAAGGCTGTGGCGTTGTAAGATTTCCTGTGACGACTTCAAACGATGAGGCTCGGAAGTTCTTCGAGCAAGGTATCGCACAGTTGCACGGATTCTGGTATTTCGAATCGGAACGTTCGTTCCGCCAGGCCGCGATGCTCGACCCCGACTGTGCCACGGCCTATTGGGGCATGGCAATGTCAAATCGCAGCAACGACAAGCGTGCGAAAGGCTTTATCGCAGAAGCAGTCAAACGCAAAGACAAAGTCGCAAAGCGTGAGCAGATGCTCATCGAAGCTTTTGATCGATTCATCAACGCCAAAACTGACGACGACAAGCAGAAAGAAGAACGGGCCGACAAATACGTCAGCGATCTGGAAGACATTCTGATTGCATATCCTGACGATATTGAAACCAAAGCGTTTCTGTGCGAGTACTTCTGGTCTGCGAAACGCGACGGCCTGCATATGGTTTCGAATCTCAGCATTGATGCGATGATTCAGCAGGTGCTGGATGTTGAGCCGCTGCATCCAGCGCATCATTATCGGATTCACTTGTGGGACAGCAAAAAGCCGGAACTGGCGTTAAAATCTGCGGCACTTGGTGGACTTGCTGCGCCGGCGATTGCTCACATGTGGCACATGCCCGGACATATTTATTCGAAGTTGCACCGTTACCATGATGCCGTGTATCAACAGGAAGCGTCGGCTCGTGTGGATTATTTTCACATGATGAACGATCGTGTACTTCCCGATCAGATTCATAACTTCGCTCACAATAACGAATGGTGCATTCGCAACATGATCTCGATCGGCCGTGCCCATGATGCCGAAGATCTTGCTCGCAATATGCTCAGTCTGCCACGGCACCCGAAATACAATTCGCTGGACAAATCAGGAAGTTTCAAATACGGCCGCGACCGACTACTGAATGTGCTCGAGAGCTTCGAAATGTATCCAGCGATCGTCGCACTGGACGGTACATCGTGGCTGGAAGAAACGGGCGATGCTGATATCGACCTGCGCCGTAACCGAGCGATTGGTTCGGCTCTGGCGGCGGTTGGTGCAGAAGTCCAGGCGGTCGTTTACCGTGATCGGCTGCAAAAGCTGCTGGATGAAGAAAAACAAAAGCAAACGACAGCGGTTACGGAAGCAGAATCAAAAGCTCGTGAAGCAAAGTCTGACGAAAAATCTGACGAAAAATCTGAAGCAAAGTCTGACGAAAAGTCTGACGAAAAGTCTGACGAAAAGTCTGACGAAAAGTCTGACGAAAAGTCTGACGAAAAGGCCCGAGAAAAGGCAATCGAAAAAGCAAAGAAGGATGCTGAGAATAAGTTCAAAGGAAAGATTGAAGGACTGGAAAAGGCGACCTTCGATATCGACGCTCGAATTGCAACGTTCAAAGGCGAACACGAAAAGGCTTTAGACCTATACAATAAGGCCAGTGTATCGAATGATGATTTGATTGTAGCCATGCTTCGCGCCGGTAAGACGGAAGACGCAATTAAAAAGGCGGAGCAAAATATCAAGTCGAATCCCGGCGAAGTGAGAGCCCTTGCCGGCCAGATTGAAGCATTGTTTGCTGCGGGCAAAAAGGAGGAATCAAAGGCCATTTTTGAGCAGTTGCGTATGATTTCATCGACGATCGATCTCGACGTGCCGCCAATGGTCAGGCTGGCACCCATCGCTGCTGATTTCGGACACGCACCTGACTGGCGACTACCTCGTGTACTTCCTACCGATATTGGTTCGCGACCAAATCTGGATTCCCTGGGACCGATTGGCTGGTCGCCACGTGAAGCTCCGGACTGGGCTTTGCCGGATATCGACCAAAAGGTGCGTTCGCTTAAGGACTATCGTGGTCGGCCAGTGATTGTCGTTTTCTATCTCGGATACGGCTGCCTGCATTGCGCCGAACAGCTGCAGGCGATTGCGAAAAAGTTTGACGACGTAAAAGCTGCTGGGTTTGAAGTCGTTGCCATCAGTACTGATCAGCAAGTCAATCTGAAGCGTGCTTCTGAAGGTTTGGATCAGCCGCTTCCTTTTCCGCTTGTTGCTGATCCGGAGATGACAATCTTCCGCGAGTATCGCTGCTACGACGACTTCGAAAAAGCCGCTCTGCACGGGACATTCATTGTGGATCCGCAGGGAAAGATTCGCTGGCAGGATATCAGTTACGATCCGTTCATGGATGTAGATTTCCTGCTCAAAGAAGGAAAGCGATTGTTGTCGTTTGATCCTGCCAAACCGACAACACCCTATAGCAATGCCACAGCAGCGGCAAAGAACTAGTATCTCTACAACGCAGGACGGGGCTCCTATCGCGTCGTGACTTCCATTCGCGCGGGAAGGAATGTGGCAGCGAAAAGCGAGCGGGGGATGTGAATCACGACCGCGTGCAGATTAAAGTCAAAACATGACGGGTTTGGAGACTCGTGATACGGAACAACTGAACCTCCGAGGCCGCAATGATTCGTAGATCAGCCACATCAAAGAGTCCTGACCCTTTCTGACCCTTTTGATGTATTCCAGTTTGACCTGTTCCAGATCTGTCTGCAGCCACTCGTTTTCGGCGAACAGTCGATCACCCCGAGCCCGTTCGGCATCAATCGTTGCGTGCAAGGCCCGACGACTCAGCTCCTGCTCATTCGCCAGCAACACCAACGTCCCCAGCGCCGCGTTAATGCATCTGGATTGAAGTTGTCGGAGTGATGTCCAGCCAATGGGCAGAGCGTAGCGAAAAGACTCTTTTCGGAGGCTTTGACTGAGTGGAAACCGAGAACGAGGCGGACTAGAAGTCACACCAGGAAAAATGTTTAGGGAATTCCTGCGCGTTGTCATGCGGTTTTTCGCATTGGACAATAGCAGTCAGAGATTCGTCATCTAGAAAACGCAGGAACTGAGCCATGAACGAGCAGGATATTTTCCTGAGTGCATTGCAGTTGGAAACCAACGAGGAGCGGCTGGCTTTCATCAAAGAACGCTGTGGAAGCAATGACGTTTTTCGGAAGCGACTTGAGGCTTTGCTGCTTGCTCATGCAGAAACGGGAAACTTTCTGGCAAATCCGGCAGTTGGCAGCGTCAGTGAAATCCTCTCGCCGATTACTGAGGACGCTGGTACGACAGTCGGCCCTTACAAGCTGCTCCAACGAATCGGCGAAGGAGGATTTGGCGTTGTCTACATGGCCGAGCAGGCGGAGCCAGTTCGTCGTAAGGTGGCTCTTAAGATCATCAAGCCCGGTATGGACACTAAAGAAGTCATCGCCCGCTTTGAGAGCGAACGCCAAGCGCTGGCTTTGATGGATCATCCAAACATTGCACGCGTGCTGGATGCCGGCGCGACTGACAGTGGCAGACCGTACTTTGTCATGGAACTCGTCAAAGGAGTTCCGATCACCGACTTCTGCGACAAGAACCATTTGTCGGTGGAGGATCGGATGAACCTCTTCATCCCTGTGTGTCTCGCGGTGCAGCATGCTCATCACAAAGGTATTATTCATCGAGACATCAAACCGTCGAACGTGATGGTCACGCTCCACGATGGCAAGCCCGTTCCCAAAGTGATTGACTTTGGCGTTGCCAAGGCAACCAGCCAACAGTTGACTCAGAAGACACTCTTTACGGCCTATGGCCAGATGATCGGCACTCCGCTTTACATGAGCCCCGAGCAGGCTGAAATGAGCGGGCTCGACATCGATACTCGCAGCGACATCTATTCTCTTGGAGTGCTGCTGTATGAACTTCTGACTGGAACCACGCCCATCGAACAGCAACGCTTGCGAGAAGCGGGATTCGCAGAAATGCAACGACTCATTCGTGACATTGAAGCACCTCGACCAAGTACACGGCTGTCGAGTCTGCACAACGATGCTTCCATGTTGATTTCGACCAATCGCGGTACCGACGCCAAGCGGCTCAGCGATCTGCTCCGCGGCGACGTGGACTGGATCGTGATGAAAGCCCTGGAGAAGGACCGCCAAAGGCGATACGACACTCCCAATGCAATGGCGGACGACATTCAGCGATATCTGAAGCACGAAGCGATCATTGCTCGCCCACCTTCGACGACTTACCGCGTTCAGAAGTTTATCCAGCGAAACAAGGGACTTGCTTTTGCGGTGGCGGCCATCACCTGCACGTTACTGCTCGGCGCTGTGATCAGCACAGGGTTCGCATTCTACGCTAATGCACAATTGGATCGAGCGGTCGTTGCTGAATCACGACTTCAGGGAAGCCTGAACGACGCACAGCAGGAACGAAAAAACGCCGTCGACGAACGAGACCGAGCTGTTAAAGCAGAAGCGGCTCAGTCAGAACTGACGCTTCAGGCCGAACAGAGTCAAAAGGATACCGACTCAGCTCGCATGGCAGAATCGCAGCAGCGACAGGAAGCCGAGCATCAGCGAGACGACGCCCGACGACTGAAGGATGAAGCGGTTGCTTTGACCACGCAGTTGAAAGCATCCAACGAGGAACAACGCCGATCCCTCTATGCCTCGGACATGAATCTCATTCGCATCGAAGCTCAACGAGGCAATCTCAAACGGATGCGTGAGATTCTCATGGCTCAGCTTCCAATCCATGGTGAAGAGGACCTGCGAGGCTTTGAATGGAACTACTGGTACAGATCGCTGAATCAGGCGACCACACTGATGCGGTTTGAGAACTTCAGCTATGGCTATGGCCCAACCAGTTCTGTCGCCTCAATGATACCCGGTGGGCGTCTGGTGGCAGTGACTCAGAAAAACCAGACGCAGATTCTTGAGCTGGCAACCCGCAAGGTTCTTTCCACCATTCCAGAACGACTTGTGACTATGATCGATCGGACTCCGTTCTCGAACTCTGGTCGTTCTGTGTTCGGTGTAAGTGCGGTCGTGCATTTCGATCGGCCACTCACAAACATGACCTTCAAGAAAGAGTGTTCCGTCTACGAACCAACCGGCAAACAAATTACCATCCCGTATCCGAAGAATAGTTTTTCCAGCGTCAGCAGAATGAACATCAGCGCCGATGGTCAGCGCGTTGCGGTTATTGGGTTGGATGTCACACACCAAAATGAATCACCTGCCTGTCGAGTCATCGTTTGGAGTGTGGATACGGCTGAAATTGTGTTGGACAAGGTTTTGCAGAAAGAAGTCAATCAGGTTAAGTTTAGCCCGGACGGAACCCTGATTTCTGCCTGGCTCACCTTTGGATCGAAAGACTTAACAGAAGAATTTCGGGAAGTGGCCGTTGTTCTGGACATCGCAACAGGAAATGAAACTGCCGTGATGTCGTGGAACGATGACGTTCTGTCCATTGAATGGCTGCCGGATCAGAAAAGGATCTTGCTGCAAACGCTCGGATACAGCGGCTCTAACAAATCAGAACTGCTGCTCTGGAATCTCGAGAAACTGAAAACGGAGCGATTATCACAGGAAACGATGCCGAGTTATGTAAAGACAGCCGTGAGCCCTGATGGCCGTGTGTTGGCGGTGACCGGGCACACAACGTCCAGCGTGCGATTGATTGATACGGACGATGGGCACGTGATCCGAACACTGAAAAACGAAGCCGCAGCGATTGATTCCGTTTCGTTTTCGGACGACGGCAAGCAACTTCTTGCCTGCAGCACGGACGGTCAGGTGCTGGGCTGGGATCTGGCTCAGGAAGACGATCTTTTCGCTGTTCAACAGAATCCGCTGAATCGATTGGCGATATTTGGAAGCACGATGAATAGGGACGAGACTCGTCTTGCCGTCACCTTGGCCGATGGCACAGTGCTCGTGCGTAATCGCAGCGGCGAAGAGGTTGTGCTCAAAGCTGGCAATACATACGACAGTCTTAGATCGTCATTTTTGAAATTCAGCGACGATGGCCGTTACCTCGCTCACCGTACAAATTTAGATGACGAAGGAAAGAACGGGGGTCTTTACGCATACTCGATTGAGCTTTACGATTTAGCATCCAATCAGCGACTGTGGCATGCCGTTCACCAGGCAAAAGCACCTTCCATGTCGCGAAAAGGTCTCGGATCTCACGACTATCGATTCTACACACCGCAGCAAATCATGGAGTTCAGTGCCGACGGAAGACATTTGCTTCTTTTGGCACCATCCTACACTGCGGTCGTGATGGACACAGTGACGGGAAAACCAATCACTCCACTCCCAAACGAGATGGATCCACGGACCTACATCACAGGGTTCACACGAATGCACGAAACTGGACGACTTGCTCTGTGCGGCAGTCACACGGCCCCGAATGGGCTCGGCGTTGTGTTAAAGAGCAGCGACGTTTTCGTTCAGGATGTCGTCACAGGGAAAATGATTCAGAGTTCCACGAATCCAAAACTAAACCGCGGTGACGAACGCAATCCACTGTTTTCAATGCTCTACCCATCTGCTGACGGTGTTCATGTGGCGGCCGTGCAGGCTCCTCGGAACGTCGTGGAAATCTGGAACCTCCAGCAAAACAAAACGGTCGTGTCAGCGCATGGGAATGGTGTTGAGTTCAGCCGCAACGGCAAATTTGTTGCGATCCTCAACGAAGTTTTCGTCCCACTTGTTGGTCGTACAAGTGAAAGCGCCGGAATGCAGAAGGTCGATCGACTCACGGTCTGGGAGCTGTCATCAGGACTGCTTTTGAGCGAGATCTCGCTTATCGGTAATCCTGCCGATTCCGTGCGATTCAGCCCGGACGATCGCCGAATTCTCACGCTCCATGGCAAACGTTCTCAAATCGAGGGCGGATTCGTGGCACAGGGTACACTGTGGGATATTGCATCCGGCCGCGAGCTGTTAGCGATACCCATTGCCGATTCCAATCTCTACAACTGGACTCTGGACTTCGATCTCAATGGGCACAAATTGACCAGCCTTTTGCTTGGCAAGGCAGCTGGCACTGGTGGCGGCGGGAATTCCGCCGTATTCGACGCCACGCCTCTGCCAGACAGCGATGATGCAGAACTTGTTGCGACCACGATGTTGGCGGAATTGCTCAATCATTCACCATTACCCGCAGAAAACATTGCCGCGATCGAGGCTCGTCCTGGACTTAAACCGCTGGTTCGCAAAGTGGCCCTTGAGCAGATCAATCAGCAAGGATTGAACGCGGACCGAATTGCCGAACAATGCCGCAAGTTGCTCGTGAATCGCTATGGGAGCGATGTGGATTTTCAGAAAGCCCTACGGTGGGCTGAGGCACTTCAGCAGCTTGAGCCAGAGACCCTGCGAACCCGAGTCCTTCTCGGTGCAGCATATGTGCGATGCGACCACTTGGAAAAGGCGATCGCGATTCTGGATGGCCGACCAGAAGATTTGAAACGTGCCAAAACAATTAAAGGATGGTCGTATCAGCGAGAGCGCATGTCGATGCTTCTTGTCGCAAGGGTTGAATCCGGAGCCCCTGCTCAGGTCTACGGCCCAGTAGTTTCCAGCGTAATCATACACAACATTCGTCGCCCGAAAGCAGCCGATCAACCGGATCAGCCCTTGTTTGCCCAGCAGGAAGGCATGGACTTGGTCCCACTCAGCACGAAGCTATATTATATTTCAGGAATCTATAATCACTATTCACTGGGTCATCAGTTGGAGGGACTCGTCGTAACCCTGCTGTCTCCGTTTGAGTAAACAGTGGTTCGCGATCAATTCGTCCACTCCCTTGACGGACTTTTGAAATTTTCAGAATCCCGGGTCAGGAAGTTGTCAATGTCTGATGTCTTAGAGATCCTTACAGCCGCTCAGAAAGGTGACAAACAGGCCGCTTCGCAGTTGCTTCCGCTTGTGTACGACGAGCTTCGAAAGCTGGCTGCGAATCGGCTTGCGAAAGAATCGGCTCCGCTGTCCCTGAATGCCACAGGACTTGTTCACGAAGCGTATCTTCGTCTTGTAGGAACCTTGGCTGAACGAAAACAGTGGGACGGTCGCTCTCACTTCTTTGCTGCTGCAGCCGAAGCGATGCGACGAATCCTTGTCGATGCCGCCCGCCGCCGTCAAAGTCAGAAACATGGCGGAGACGTCAAGCTGGAACCATTTCCCGATGGAGATATTCCTCTCAGGCAGCCGCCAGAAGAAATCCTCTCCATCAGTGATGCACTGGAGCGGTTGTCAATCGTGAACGCCCAGGCCGCAGAAGTCGTCAAGCTTCGCTATTTCGCGGGTTTTACACTTCGCGAAATCGCCGAGATCCTCAACATCTCGCCTCGCAGCACAGACAGTCTCTGGTCCTATGCTCGTGCATGGCTGTCGGTCGAAGTGCGATTGTGATCAGAATGAATCGCATCGTTGCTGTTTATTTCTTCAGTATTTTCACTTGTCAAAATCCTTCACAGCGTTGCCTTTCAGGGCTTTCGTTGTAGATTTCGTATGTACTTGGGGCTGTGCCCAAAGCTTTCAAAAAATACCCCGATGGGGTTGGGAGCCAGCTAAATCAGAAGGTAGAGATTCCAATGCTGCGATTGATCCATGTACTAATCGTGTTGTATTGCCTAACTCCACAATTGACTTCGGCTGACGATAATTTTCCTACAGGATCACTTCAGGCGCGTTGTCGACAAGCCATGAAACAGGCCACAACGTTCTATCATGAAAAAGTTGCCGTTCAAGGCGGCTATGTCTACGAATATTCCCTCGATCTGAAATTGCGTCAGGGAGAAGGCAGAGCCACACCGACCGAAATTTGGGTGCAACCGCCGGGAACTCCGACTGTCGGCATGGCCTATGTGACTGCGTTCGAAGCCACAGGCGATCCGCAATTTCTGGCTGCGGCGGTGGATGCTGCAAACGCACTCATGTACGGGCAACTGGAATCCGGTGGCTGGACGGCCAGCATCGATTTTGACGCGAAAGGCCCGCACGCTGATCGCTATCGTAACGGAAAGGGCCGCGCGAAAGGCAAGAACTATTCCACACTCGATGACGATAAGACGCAGGCGGCAGTTTGTCTGCTGATGAAAGTTGATAAGGCTCTGGAATTCAAAAACGCCGAGATCCACGACGCTACACTATTGGCCTTGAATTCTCTGCTTGCCGCACAGTTTGCAAATGGTGGTTTTCCGCAGGGATGGAAAGAACCAGTTTCAGTGCAGCAGGTAAAACCCGCAGCGTATCCGGGCTATGACTGGCGGACCGAAAATCGCATCAAAGAATACTGGGACTACTACACACTCAATGATGGCTTGGCCGGCACCGTCGCACGCACATTACTCCTGGCTCATCAAACATACGGCGATGCAAAGTATCGCGTAGCACTTCTGAAGTTGGGAGATTTTCTGATTCTGGCTCAAATGCCGGAACCGCAACCCGCGTGGGCTCAGCAATACAACTTCGATATGCAGCCAATGTGGGCACGGAAATTTGAACCGGCGGCGATTTCCGGACGAGAATCCGAAGACGCGATGGAAACGCTGCTGTTCCTGTATGAACAGACGGGCGACAAAAAGTATCTCGCTCCGATCGAACCAGCCATCGCATGGATGAAACGATCACTGTTGGCGGATGGCCAAATTGCCAGGTTCTATGAATTGCAAACCAATCGACCTTTGTACTTTGTGCGTGACACCTATGAATTGACATACGACGACAGCAATTTGCCGACGCACTATGGATTCAAAGCAAAGCCACGGCTCGACAAGATTGAAAAACGTTATGAGGAGCTGAAACAAACCGGCAAGTTTAAGAAATCCGTCAGCAGTCTGAAGACACTGACAAGAGATGCGGAACGGATCGTATCTGAACTGGATTCCGAAGGGCGCTGGCTGTCGGATGACAAAGGAGAACCACTCACAGCGGCGACTCATCTAAAAGGTCAGACATCGGTGATCTCCAGTCAACTTTTCAGTCGCAATCTGGAACGCTTGAGCGAATACATGTCGGCAGTGCAGGCGGAGAAATAATCGATGAGCATTGATTCGGACGCCAGCGATTCGGCGACCGCCGGTTTACCACCTCAGCAGATCATGCTG
>Ga0105046_10001110_pt1 | contig 40563 bp, 23 predicted proteins | sample MAT03_FD_78385 | JGI IMG/M metagenome (GOLD analysis project Ga0105046, IMG submission 78385) | Freshwater microbial communities from Lake Fryxell liftoff mats and glacier meltwater in Antarctica - MAT-03 (megahit assembly) | ecosystem: Environmental > Aquatic > Freshwater > Ice > Liftoff... | reverse complement strand
TGGTCGCAAAGCAGATTTGCTGCAACTGACTTTTGACAATGTAGGTGTAACCCCTCAAAACAAGTACAAAGTGTGGGTCGACAATGAATCGCGCCTGGTGACGCAGTGGGCTTATTTTGAAAAATTTTCGGACATGGAGCCCAAATTCACCAATGCCTGGAGCGATTATAAACGCTATGGCAACATCCTGCTTTCCGGCCGCCGGGGAAAGGAGGGGCGTTCGCTGTATCCGATTGAGGTCATGGAGCAGGTTACTTCGGGGATATTTACCACGTTTTAAAAGATGGCTGTTGCTGCACCTTATATTTCCTTCCGTAATCCTGGCTATAGATTTGCTTGTTCAAGACGCAGCATTTGCAGCAGTGGGCTATTTCCATTTGTGGGGTAGCCCACTTTTTTTTCGCGCGCCTTAACGCCATGTATACACCACCACCACCTCCGCCGAGCTCCCAAACACCCTTCCCAACCCCTGTGTCACTGGCAAATCAAACGCAAAACCCACCTTTATCTGGCTGTTCATCAACTGCACCTGTTCGCCCAAAAACAACCCCGCCTCAAAATGCAGCGCAGCGCTGGGTCGCAGGCCGAAACCAACATTCACCCCTGTACCAGCCCACACCAATTCGCTGATTTGCGCCCGCAGATTCATGTCGATGTTGAGCGGACTATTACCAGCATACTTGACCCAGAGTGATGGCTCAACAAAGGAGGTTTCATTCCCGAGCCAGGGCGTGCTCCAATACCCACCCAACACCGCATAAATATGAGGCCGCCGTCGAATAGAATAAATATCATCGCCATCCTTGAAATCAGTGCTTAAACCAAAAGTTTGCGGCACCGAAAGCCCCGCGTAATACCGGTCGGCATAATGGTAAAAAACGCCCACGCCCAAATCAGGACGAATGATGCGCGGTGCATCTGTTGGAGCAGTGCTGGGATCGGGAAAATCGATTTCATTCAGTTTGGCCCGGTACTGCACTGCCCCGGCGTTTATTCCAATAAGCAGCGACTGGGAAATGCGACGCCCCATTTTGATGCGGTAGGCATAGCGACCATACACCCCCGTCTGGCTGATTTTGCCCGTTTGGTCGTTGATGACTTGCGCGCCGAAAACACTGTTATTAGGGTCGCTCACCATTTCCCAGGCCAATGTTTGAGTGCGCGGCGAAGAAGGCAGGTTCCACCATTGTACGTGCCAGGCACCACTCAGGTTTATAGTCCTGTCGTTCAGCAAATAGTTATTCGACAAGGCCGCGGGATTCAGCACCGCCCACTGATCCCGGTACATCGAAAACAGCGGTGTCTGCTGCGCCACCAAAGGAGCGCTAAGTGCCATCACTGTAAAAAGTATTCCAAGAATTGTTTTCATGTCGGGTATCAGAAAAGTTAGTTATCAAATTGAAAAACGTACCAGTTCACTCATCTCTCATCACTCATCGCTCATCGCTCATCAAACAGGTGTATCACCCCCGTCATCGTCCCCCCAACCAATGTTTCCCCATCGTAAGCCTTTAAAAAATAGTAGTACGCGCCACCTGGCAGATAATTCCCGCTGCGCTTATAATCACCCAACCAGGGGTGGGTATTTTTATAATCCATATCCTGGAACACCAGGTCACCCCACCGGTCGGTGATGGTTATTTCCAGTTGTAAACCATTCGCGCCCCGGATGGTGAAAGCGCCATTCGGGCCATTGTCTTTCAGTACCAATCCACTGGGAATGGTCGGCAGGTTTAATATATCGATGGTCACAGTAGCCGTATCACAAGGCAGGTTACAAACTGTTGATGGGTTGCATACAGCATATTGAAACGTAACCGTACCACGAAAATCTTCCGCTACGGTGTAGCGAAAACGATAAGAATCCGCCAGTAATTCCAGTAGGCCCGTCGCGGGTGTGCTCACTTGAACAAGCGTAGTGTCTGTCAGGCCAGCGAGGGCATCATTGAGCAATACTTCCATCACCGCAATATCAAAACTTCGTTGCAGCGTATAATGGTCGTCGTTCGCCACCGGGCGGCTTTCCAGGAAAACAATTACCGTATCTGTTCCCGCTTGTGGGCAATTGCTCAAAGCCACCTTCCAAACAAAGGCATTCTTGCCGATTTGGAGATTGCGCACTGTAGTCTGGCTTTGGTTGGGGGCATCAATTGTCGCCGCGCCAAGGGAAACCCAGGAACCAATACCACTGGAAGGAACATTGGCACTGAGTTGCGCCTGGGTAGCGCTGCACAGCACCATGTCGTTGCCCGCCAATACATTGTCTAAGGTCAATACGTTGACGGGTGCGCCGCCCACCAAAATAGAGCGGCAGCCCGCTGAGTCGCGCAGCACAAAATATTCGCCGGAATAGGCGCTGGAGTTGGGCACCACCGTCAAGGAGGGCAACATCGTCACGGCAGAATCCCCATTGGGCAAAAACCACACGTATTTGACCACGATGTTTGGATAAAGGTCGTCTGCTTCGAGGGTGAAGGGGGTATTGCCACAAACCATTGAAGGCACCAGCACCGCATACACGGGAAACACAGTACAGCCACCGCCGCTGCCGCCCACAGTTACCGTGACAGCGCCAGTTTGGCTGCAACCCTGCGCGTCGGTTACCGTGACCTGGTATATGCCGGGCGCGAGCCCACTGATTTTATTGGTCGTTGCGCCAGTACTCCAATTGTACATATAGGCAGGCGTTCCACCGCCGGGTGTCGCGGTTGCGGTGCCGTCGCTGCTGCCCGCTGTGGTTTCCCCTACAAAAGAAAGATTTACTGTCAGCTGGGTCGGTTGGTTGAGGCTGGCCGTTTGCGTAGCCGTGCAAGTGTTCATATCGGTCACGGTGACGGTATAGGTGGCAACTGACAGGTTTGTAGCCTGCGCAGTGGTTTGTCCGTTGTTCCATAAGTAGGAATAGGTCGCAGTACCGCCCGCGGGCGTGGCGGTTATTCGACCGCTGTTGCCGCCAAAGCAACTGATATTGGCGATCATGCCCATCGTCACGCTCAGCACTGGCGGCTGGGTAATGCTTGCCGTTTGGGTCGCCGTACAGTTGTTTGCATCCGTGACGGTAACCGTGTACGTTCCGATGGCCAAGTTGCTTGCTTGCGCCGTGGTTTGGGCATTGCTCCACAAGTAGGCGTAAGTGATAGTACCACCGCTGGGCTGGGCCGTCACCCTTCCGTTATTGCCGCCAAAGCAACTGACATTGCCGAGTGAACCCATCGCCACGCTCAGCAACGCAGGTTGTGTGATGCTCGTCGTTTGGGTTGCTGTACAACTATTAAAATCTGTAACGGTGACGGTGTAGCTGCCTGCGCTCAGGTTCATAGCAGCATTGGAGTTTTGGCCGCTACTCCACAAATAGGTATAGCCTGGGGAACCTCCGGAAGGGGTCGCCACTGCAGCTCCATTGTTGCCGCCAAAGCAAGATACCTGGGTTGGGGATATTCCAATCGCGATTGGGGGTGGTTCGGTGATGAACGCCGATTGGGATGCCGTGCAGCCGCTGGTATTGGTAATGGTGACGGTATAAGATCCTGCTATCAGGTTTGTTACCGTGGATGTTATTGGCCCATGTTCCCAAGCGTACTGGAAGGTGGAACTGAAAGGTATTGCTGTAGCTTGGCCATTGTTGCCACCAGGACAGGTAACGGGCGTAGGGTTGATACCCGCCGCGAAGTTCCCACAATCAAGGATGTTCGCCGGTGCTGAAAAAACGGAGGTATTGTTTCCGTTTTCTGTGCTCGTAGCCGTAACCATGTCTCCGGGCGCTACGCTGCCCGCAGCCAAGGGAAGCGTCCAGGCCCCCACGGCATTGGCGGTGACCGCTCCGAGATAGGTTTTGCCTTGAACAGGGGTGCCCGCACACCCAGCGGTGCTGTAGATAAACACTTCGATCATACGCCCACCGCCAGCGGTGCCGCGCACCAATTGGGTAGTAGCCTGCGTAATCATCGGCGGTGTGGGCGGAATCGCACGAGCTATACCGCTGGTGGTATTGCAATTGATGCTGTTATTGGTAATAAGAACTGTTCCTCCCCCGACGCTGATACCAGCGCTGCCATTGTTTGCTATTTCGTTGTCGGATATAATCCCTGCAGTAGGGGAAATGGGAATAAGAATCCCACCCGATGTGTTGCTGTTAATGGTATTTCCGTCAATCGTGAAAGTGGTTGCGGTGCTGCCCGTAAAAATGCCAATCCTGTTGCCCGTTATTGTTGCGCCTTGAACCGTTGCGCCGGGGGCTTCAATATCTAAACCAATGCTCCCGCCACCTGTAAAATTCCGTATTGTCAAATCGAACACTTTGACATTGGCGGCACCCACAGTCAGGCCGACGGCCGCGGAGCCAGCTGGATTGCTGCCATCTATAATAATTGGCCCACCACCGCCAAGGTTGGCTCCTTCAATGGTTGCGCCAGATTTGCTCACGGTGAGTGCTGATAATGGAGTAGGCCGAATTTCTGTAGCCCCGTCGATTTCAAAACGAACCGTTGAAATAATAGAGCCGCCGCCGTTCACACAGGCGAGCGCCCACCTGAACGAACCAATGGTGGTGGCATTGTTATTGTTGGTCACGGTGACCACCGTTTCGGGAGGCATTGGACATTGAGCCAAGGCTGATGGAACAAGGCTGGAAAGGACAAGTATTGATAAGATTGTTTTCGGTTTTAGCATGACTCTGGCGGGTTATTTATCCAAAATATACAAAGGCAGGTTTTTATCCAATTCACTTTCGGGCATAAAGGGTGTTTGGGAAGTAGGGGCATTTGGCACGCCCGCATGCACGAGCGCAGGCACACGGCGGCGCAGGAATTCGTACAATTCACCAAGGCGTATGATGCGGTCATTATCCTTGTCGGCTTGAAAAGCGCCTTCGGTGTCATTGCACGCTTGGTTATTGAATGCTTCAAGCAGCGCCTCCGTAAACGCGCCGTTTTCCCACAATTTATCTTCATAAGACTTTTCTGTACTGCCACAACTGGTCAGGGTGCTTACCCCAGCCTGGATTTTGGCCAACTCCACCACTGCCTGGCTCAAACCACCGAAACCATCCTTTGCCCCCCCACTGTGGCAAGCATCCAGGAAGATCAACTTTTTGCAGTTTACAGGACCGAGTCTTTCAAGGATTTCTGTTTTGTAGTCAACCGTTAAAAATTCATACTTGGGATCGTACCCCGATTGCAGAATTTTGAAGCGGTTTTCTACAATTTTCCCATGTGAGCTGATGAACACCAGCAGCACATCGTTCGGCTTTATCCTGCCGTCGTTCCATTGGTACAGAAGGTCATACATGGCCTTTTTGATGCCTTTGTCGTCGGTTTGTTCGGGAGCGGTCATGGTTTTGACAATCACTTCATTGAACAGTCCGTTTGGCCCGCCCTGGTTATTAAAGGCATTGCCAAAATCAGTCGCATCCTTGGCTGTGTATTGCAAATCCTGGTGTTTCGGGCCAATGGCCAACACGTAAAGGTTGGCGCGCTCAGGGATAAATTCTACCTCCAGTGGGTCAGAAACCTGATCGTCTACCATTACTTCCACCCGGTTGCCACCTTGCTGGAGCGGTATTTTGTTGCGGTAAGTGTAGGTATAACGGGTATTTTCCATTTTGGGCGCGGAGAGGTCTTCTTCATTGAATTTGGAGCCGTCCATTTCCACCCCATTCACCTTCATTTTTATGTTTTTAGTGTTGATGGGCTTTGGAGATACGACCGTCATTTTGAATTCAAAATGGTCGTCCGTTTTGCGCACTTTGTTGGTGCCTGTTTCGTGTGGCGCTGGGTCACTCCAAATCAGAATCGGGCCGCTGGCCATCGCGTTTGAAGCACCTGAACTGGTTTGAAATTCGAGGGTTTTACGGGCTGCTTGTTGTCCATTTTCCAGGACTGAACAAGGAATGGCAGCCACTGAGCCGCTGAATTGTGGTGTTTTTAAGAATACCAACGACACCTCGCGTCGACTGTGCGCACCCACAACACCCATCGGCACTGCTGTTGCGCCGACGGCACGCAGCCCGGCAGGCAGTGAAAAACGCACTTCCGCAGCGCCGGAACTGGCATCACCGCTGTTTTGTATTTGTACTTTGAGGGTTACTTCATCAGAACGGCCACTGAGTTGAAAATCGTGGCTGGCGATGATCAAATTGGCAGGCACTGGTTTGCGCAGGGTTACGGTTTTGTCGAATGACTTGATGGATTTGGTGCCAGCGCTTAACGTAATGTTCAATTGTTGCTCGCCCGGATTGAGGTCGGGAATTGCCTCCAACGGAATACGCACCGCCACGTTTTCACCCTGGCGTACTGTTCCCAAATAATTGGTGTTCCAAGCCGCCAAATCGTTCCCGCTGCGGTTGTCCACACTGACGCGCAGGTCGTTTAAATCAATGTCGCCCGCGTTTGAAATTTGAAAGCTCAGGTAGCCATGCTCTCCTGGTGTCATGGTGCTACCATCGGCGCTGTGAACGGTGGCATCGCTCAGTTTCAAAGTAGCTACGTCGCGAATGCCTGCCAATGCGTTTTGCAGCATTTGTTGGTCAGAAAAGCGCAGCAAGGTGGTGTTTCCTTCCAGATTGCCGACAAATACGCAGCTTCCATTGTGCAACGTGCAGGCGCTTGTAAAAGCATCGTCCCGGTCTTTGCCATAGTATTGTTCCCATTGCAAATCACCGCCAGGCGAAGTCTGCACCACGTAGGCATCCGTAAATCGGGCACCACTGCGTTGGGATTTTGAATCTCCTGCCAGCAGAAATCCTCCATCGCTGGTTTGCAGGAGGGTGTTGGCTATGTCGGTATTTTTGCCTCCAAAAGTTTTATCCCATTGCCGGAAACCATCGCGGCTGGTTTTGATGAGCCAGCAATCGAGATCGCCCGCGCCTTTGGATTTGGTAAGGCCAGACAGTGCAAAACCACCATCTCGCGTGGCGATCAAGTTGAGTGCTTCTTCCCAACCGCTTTCGCCAAACCATTTTTTCCAGGACAAAGCACCACTGGCATCAGCCTTGGCCAAGTAAACATCCCCGGTGCCCTTCTCTGCCTTTTTGCCCGTATTCCCGGAGAATACAATGCCACCATCGGTCGCCAAAGCCAAGCCGGACAGTGTTTCGAATTCTGAGTCGCCCAGGTTTTTTTCCCAAATGAGTTGCTGTCCATCTACTTTTGCCAGCCAGATATCGCCGTTGCGCTGGTTGTTTTGTTTACCCGCCATTAAGGCTGTGCCGTCGGGCAAGAGCCGCATTTTCAGGCATTCATCTCGGCCTGGGGTGCCAAAACTTGTTTCCCAGATTTTCTTGCCTTTTTCATCCACGAGCAGCAACCAGGCATCATCGCCCCCTTTACCGATGGAGGCAGTGCTCCCAGCAAGCAAAAAACGACCATCGAAGGTTTGCACTATGGCACGCAGCACGTCATCCTTATCGCCCCCATATCGCACGGTGGAAACCACTTGTCCGGTGCTATGGTCGGCAATGAGCAGCACGCCATCGGAGCCGCCGCTGGTTTTGGCCGAAGTTTCGCCCACCGCCATCAAATAGCCGTTGCTGGCTTCAACAATGGCGTGGATTTTTATGTCGTTCTCCATTGTTTTCTCCCAATCTAATTTCAGGTTTTGGCCGACAAGAAAGCAAGGGAGCAGGAGGAGTAAGAGGAGGTTTCGCATGAGTAATGTGATAATTTGAAACTGGGATAATTTGATAATGAAGGGGCATTTGTGGGAAGTCAAAACTACGCCGTTTTTTTGAAGTTGATTTGTTAGAAATTGATGACCATTGCCTTTTTGATACAAAACGGGGGCTACTGCGCCGTCACTTCCAACACCAAGGGCACAATAAAACCCTCGCTGCGCGTGGCTGCGCTGAAGCCGATTTGATCGGAACGGTAAGTAATATCTGCTTGTGGAACGGCATATTTGCCGAGGGTTGCCAGCAGGTTTTGGGCAAAATCGCCCTCTTTGCGCCGCAAGGTTTCCGCTAGTTTCTGCACGGTGTCTATTTTTCGTTTGCTAAAAAGCATGACCAAACGATCTGTTCCTGTATTGGCTATTTTCAAGGCTTTTGTTGGTGATGGTATCGCCACTTCGCCACCATTCAGCATGAGGCCGCTTTCGTTTATGCCTTGGAATTTTTCATTCAATCCAGCCTGGCGCGGCCAATGAAAATGTACCTCCTGGCGGGCATCTATGCTGAATACGTACAAATATTCGTCGTCCCGTGCGGTTGCTGCCAGCAATTGGAACAGTTGGCCAATAGACCAATCTTGTTTTTTCAGTCGGTAAACATTGCCGCTCAAGGTAGCTTCGGCAGTTTCAAAAATCGGCTGCCCACTCTGTTCCATCCAGCCTGTGAGGTGTCGGAACTGAAAATTACCCGCCAATTCGAGCAATGGCTTTTCTGCTGGTATGGGTGCTTTGGTCGCTACGATCAACGGCTTCGATTCCAAGCCTGGGTTTTCAGTTGCTGGTTCCGTAAGCTTTTCCGGTGCAAACAGGTACAGGATATAGGCATACTTGCAAAAATCGCCAAAATCCTTGTATTTTATCCAGATATAGCCCCCATCACCCCAGTTTTTGCCCCAGGAATTCATGAGCCTGAAAGCTCCCTTGTGGTCGTCGTAGCCCACGACCACCAAAGCGTGGCCACCCGCTGGAGCCGTATTTCCGAGGCTGGGGTGCCAGTACTGGGCATTTTTAAGTTCATAAAAATTGCGCAACACCAACATGCCGATCACCACGGGCTTGTTTTTTGCCAAGGCTACTTTTACGCGCCGTACTTTTTCTGCTTCTTTTTCTTTGGAGTCAAAAAGGGTCAGATAATCTTCAATCGAATAACGTTTGGCTTGTTCATTCACCGTGCTGTCGGGTTTCTTAGCACAGTCGTTCACGTCAAAGTCGAACTGCCGGGCCAGGCAATCGCCTTTTGTATTCAGGAAACTCAAGGCGTCGGAAATGCGCGAGCCTTTGTCGCAGTCCTCAGGCTTAATTTGATTGTATAAAAACAACGCCGAGTGGGCGTTGCGGGTAATGACTTGTTTATCGGTGCAATTATTCAGGATGGCCCGTTGGATGGAAAGTGCGCCGTAGCCAGTGGCCCAGCCAACGCAGGAAAAAATGAAGCCTTGGTGCCGTATTTCGGGACAATATGGCGTAAGATCCACTGCTGCCGGAAGCTCCGCTTTGCTGCCGTCTTCGGGTGCTTGCCTTGGTTGCGCATCGTAGGTATCGTCTTCGAGCAGTAGGCCGGCGACGAAGTCTTCGGGTTGCTGTGCTAGCGCAAAGGTACTGAAGGCGAGTGCGAGTAATAAGCAGAGCTGGAACTTCATGGCTATGTTTTTATTGATTGACGATTGGCAATGTACAGGAATTTCGATTGTTGATGTTGAGGTGTTGCGCTTGGTTATCGGATTTTTTGGATCGAAGGGCCACTACAACAATCGTCATGCACTTGCCAATCGTCAATAAGTTCAAAGAATTAATTTCCAGGATAGGATGAAATCCAAGCGCCACAGACGCAAACACATTGCCCGTTGACCTGGAAACAGTGTTTGATCTGGAAAGTAGCGCAGGAGATGGTGTTGCAAGGCGCTGAACTTGGTTGGAGTGCTTTGAACGAACCGCCGGCAGGGATAATACCTACCTGAACAATTTCGTCATTGCGCAGCACTACGACAAATTTTGTCCGATCTGTTTTGGAAATGGCGAGCACTTGTTGGCCAGTTGCAGCACCCCTGATTTTTTTTATGTCCCATCCCCCCATATTCTCTGTATTAAAAGTAATGTCATGTGTGCTGACTTTACCTGCGCCTTGGGCAAAAATGGAAGTAGTGGCGAACAGGGCGATAAGTAGGGCGAAAAATTGAACTTGCTTTTTCATTGTTAGTTAAGTTTAAAAGTTTAAAAAATGTGAAAGTTGAATAGATGTGTTTTCTGTTGGGAGGATGTACCCAAGGGTTTGGATTTTTTATTCGCTAAAACCGCGTAACGTATATACATAACTTCCAATTGGCGGGGAAAATTCTTGAATCATACTGAAAACCAAACAGTTGTGTATACAGGCTACGTTTTAAATCCTTGAAACCTGTAAAGCCAGCAAGGCTTTACAGGTTTCAGCGGAACAAAACCTACGAGATTTTCAGATCAAAATAAATTGTGGTTCGGCCAATAGCTGATAGCATCCTTAATATTTACAAGCAATGTACCCATCCCGCCGCCATTGCTGTCTTTTCCCGCCACAGGTCGGGTGTTCATCAGGATAGCGATACAGAATCCATCTGCTGTGCGCTTCATTTCTGAAAGCGTGCTGGGCAGGGCACCATTGTGCCAGTAGTTTCCATTGCTTACCCTTGACCAACCTTTACAGTAAGAATTTCTGGTTGCACTCGGTGTAAACATCGTGGTTTGGGAGCCTGCGGTCAGGATGTCAGGTACCGTTGCCGACTGATCTACACGTACCAGAAAGCGCACCAGATCAATTGGGCTGGCGATCCAGCCGCCGTGGGCATCCATGCGTGGAATATTAAAGGTATAGGCGCTATTGCCGTAGTATTTCACCTCGTTGGTCTTGCGTTCTGCCAAGGTACTTCCGCCGATTTTCATGGCAGAGATGCCACATGGCGTCAGGATATTGTCCTTTACATACGACTCGTAAGTTTTACCCGATTTTTTCTCGATCACCCGGCCCAAGAGTGCAAATCCGTAGTTGGAGTAATCATAAGTGCTGCCTGGATCCGTGTCGAGCGGGTAGTTGTTCAAGGTATTGGTCAGGTAGGTGGTCATGTTCCAGCTTTGATTCTGTAGGATTGGGTCGTCGTCCTGATCCCAGCCGCCTGAGTGGTGGGTCAGCAAATGATCCACGGTGATTTTTTTCAAATCGGGCGTATAAGCACCGCTACCCCCGTATGTAGTACCTAAAATTGCCCCCGTTCCAAAAATCTTTTCGGACAGCTCGATTTTATTGTCCTGTTCTAACTTCATGATAGCTGAAGCTGTGAAAGGCTTGGAAACACTGGCGATTCGGAACAGGTGCCGTGGCGCTACTTTTTCACTGGCCTCTTGGTCGGCAAAACCATAAGTCCTTGCAAACATGAGTTTGCCGTTGCGGGCCAGGGCGATGGAAATGCCGGGAACGTCGTTGGCGTCCATGTACGCTTTAACCAGATCGTCCACGACTTTCATTTCAGATGATTTGAAAGGATCGTTGCAAATCCAGGTGCCAGCAAAGACGTCTTGGTTGTTCACAGTGTAGCCGTTTATCCAGGTTGGGCGGTAGCCGACATAGAAGTAGCGATCTGCTTCATCCTGGTAATTTTGTGCGCCGTTTATGGCATGGCGCGCTGACAGTGTTGGGCCAGTTGTTTTTTCCCAAATAGCGGCAAATCGAGGCTGGTTGCCAATGGAATAGCCCGATACTTTCAACAAGCGGTATCCCTGGCCTGATTTTTCGTTGTACTCGTCCTGATATTCAGCGCTGGTCATGCGGTGGCGACAAGCCCGCACTGGGCCGCCGATTTTTTCCCAGATAGCCGCGTAGTAGTCGATACCGCCAACGGTGTAACCACTAATGTCCGTCAATTGGTAACCTAGGCCTGTCCATTTGTTGAATTCGGCCTGGTACACGGCTGCGGTCATGCCATGTTTGGGTACGGAAGCGGGGGCACTGGCTTCTTTGAAAAAGATAGCGGCGTATTTGGCATCAGCGCCAGAAGGGAATCCACTAACTTGTACCGGGCGGTAACCTTGCGCTTTCAAGGTGTTGACCTCATTTTGGTACTGGGCAGGGGTCAGGTTGTGTCGGGCCACATAAGTTGGGCCGCTTTTTTTCTCAAAAATGGCGGCATACTTATCGGTGCCGTTGTCGCTGTAGCCGCTTACTTGGCTGATGCGATAGCCATATTGGGCACCTGTCCATTTATTTACTTCTGTCTGATATTGGGCACTGGTCAGGTTGTGTCGTAAAACGTAGGGCTGCGCAAAGGTGGTAGCGGTGAGGAAAAGTAGGCCGAGGAGGAAAATGCTCCTGTTGCTCATTAGGTTTTGGTAGGCTTGCATCAAGAAATCAAGGTTTCCTTGGAATGAGGTTTGAACTTGCTTTTTCATTGTTTTAGTTAATAATTAAGTTTGAAAATATTGGTGGATACTTGAAAATGGCTGCAACTAGGCAGCTTTGTTATGTTTATGAAAAAATGTGGATGTTGAAAGTGGCTTATTGATCCTTTTTCGGCGGGGCTGTTACAGGCTTTGATGCCGGAGTTGCGGACTTAACAGGTTTTGCCTCCGCAGCTGCGGGTTTTACAGGAGATTTGGAAGCAGCTGGCGTGGTTGCACGCTCTTTCACTGGCGCTGGGTTCGGCTCGGTTGGCGACCAATCTTCGTATTTGAACGAAGTGGAATCGCTCGATATGTTGCCTTCTTGCGGCAAATCAAAGTCGGAATTGCTGTTTCCTGCAGGATTGTCTTTTACAGGTAAATTGCTGATCGCCTGGTTCATTTTTTGGAGCTGCTGGTCGAGCGGGTCTTCGGTCCTTGGCTGATTGAGGTTGAGTTCACTGCTTTTTTCAAATTTTTCATAAGGTGAGGCACTGCCCGAAAGTTCGTCCCAGTAGCGCCAGCGGTAGGGCTGCACCAGGTTTTCTTGCAAATGGGCTTCTGTGTACTGCCTGGCTTCCCGTTTAATTTCGGCGAAGTAGTTGGTTAGGCCCTTGGTGAGCCCAATCAATTCCACCACAAGCAACAGCACCGCGCTGCCGACGATTTGTTCGTCCTGGCCTACAGAGGCATCTGCTAAAACTTGCTGGAAGTTGGCCGCGTAGAAATCCGCCAAATCCTGGAGTTTGTAGCGCAAGCCGTCCGAGTACATTTCGGGAAACTCTGCGATGCTTTTCAGCTTTTTCCCGTTGAGGAAATCCTGCTTGACACCTTCGATAAGCTGGTTGGCGCGGGAGGCCGTTTGGTCGTAAGCCGTCCGCAGTCGAAAAATATCCGACGTTTTCATTTGGTCTTTTCTGGATTGTACGCCGATGGCGGCGCTTTCCGCTTCGATGCGCAGGTCGCGGTACTTCACCATAAATTCTGTGTTCAGGAATTTTGACAAAGCCGGGCCTACTTTTTTATTGGGTTGTGCGAAGGCGCTGGCGCTCAGCAGCAAGAGGAGGATCAGTTGGAAGAGTTGTTTGTTCATGATTGGGTGATTTTTATTGCTTTTGAATGTATGTGTGTAGAGTGAAAAAAATGTACCCGCTACTTCCCAAAATAATCCAACACCAAATAACAAAACGCCTTCACCCCCAGCTTCATCCCACTTTCGTCCACAAAAAAGTCGGGTGTATGATGTGCGGCGGCCTTCAACTCATCACCGCCCTTTGGCATGCCGCCCAGGAAAAAGTAAAAACAAGGGATCTTTTGTGCAAAAAAGCCAAAGTCTTCCGCGCCGGTCTTAGGCTTGTGCTCCGATACATGGTTGGTGCCGGCAGCTTCGCGCAAAGAGGGCAAGGCCCATGCCGTTAGTTCGGGGTTGTTGTAAGTCACAGGCGTTTTATTGTCGATGCGCACTGTCGCCGTGGCACCCCCACTTTCTGCAATTTTGGTTGCCGTGAGTGCTATTTTATGGTAAATCTGGCGCTGCATGGCCGTGTCGAGGGTGCGAATGGTACCCACCATTTCTGCGATCTCTGGGATAATGTTGGCACGTACCCCGCTCATTATTTTGCCGACGGTGATGACTGCCGGGAACTCGGTGAGGTTTACCTGGCGGCTGACGATGGTCTGCAATCCCTGGATGATTTCTGCGCTCACCACAATGGGATCGATGCCGCTCCAGGGTGCAGAGCCGTGCGATTGTTTGCCATGTACGGTGATGTAAAACCAATCGGAAGCGGCCATAGCACCGCCTGAGCGGTATTTGATGCTACCCACTTCAGTGCTGGAATTGATGTGCAGGCCAAACATCACATCCATTTTGGTATCCGTGAGCAAGCCTTCTTTTATCATCAATGGTGCCCCACCCTCTTCGCCTTCTGGCGGGCCTTCTTCGGCGGGCTGGAACACAAACACGACCGTACCTGCCAATTGCGCTTTCATTTTGGAAAGCACCTCGGCCACGCCCATGAGTATGGCTACGTGCATGTCGTGCCCGCAGGCGTGCATGACCCCCACTTGTTCGTTGTTGTAGGTGCTTTTGACAACTGATTTAAAGGGCAAGTCGACGCGCTCGGTCACGGGCAGGGCATCCATATCGGCGCGCAGGCCAACGACTGGGCCAGGCTTTCCACCTTTTAGTATGCCGACCACGCCCGTGATGGCGACGCCCGTTTTGACTTCTATGCCCAGGGAGCGCAGGTGCGCTGCCACTTTTTCGGCGGTTTTAAACTCATTATTGGAAAGTTCGGGATGTTCGTGAAAATCGTGGCGCCAGGCGATGACTTTGGCTTCGATGGCATCGGCCATTTGGTCTGCCTGGCGTTTTAGGGTGGTTTGGGCGGTAATGGGGGTTAGGGGGAAAAGAAAGAGGAGGACGGCGATGTGTTTCATGTGTGAAAGGTTGGGGCCAAAAGTAGCGAAAAAACCTCGTAGGTCTAAAACCTCAGAACCCCTCCAAAAAACTTTCAGTTTTTTGGAGGGGTTCTGAGGTTTTAGACCTACGAGGTTTGGGAACCAAAACTATTTCTTCCAAATGGTTTCCTTGGGAAAATTCAGCTGTGTTTCATCGCATAGGACAAAGCTTCCAGTGCATTCGCAGTCGGCGATACAGATCAAGGTGCAAGTTTCATCCACAACCTCTTCAATCCCATCGCCGTGGGAATCGACAAACCAATACAGCGGGCCGCCGGGCTTTAGTATTTTTATGATTGATTCCGCACCTGATTCTTGTTTAAACGCTTCTATTTTGGCCTGAAGGCAGGGAGGAAGCCCTTCATTTGTGATTTCTTGTTTTTTGCATGCATTTAGGCAGAGGGTAAAAATGGCGATTGAGACAATTGTTTCATATTTCATGTGGATCGTTTTTGTTTATAGACGGGTTTCCAGAAAAAAAAGTTGGCCTGAACCAATGTCTTTGCCTTACAATCGAGTGTTGCCTGCGCACTGCAGCACAGCAAAAGTACATATTAAGACAAACACCCTATTTTAATCTATATTCTCCTGTAAAATACGCCGCGTATTCCGGAATTTTTGTCCCAAGAAAATACGGCAGGTTCATCAGCAAAAAGGGCGTTCCCTTCGCCGTTTGTACCTGATCAACTGAAAACCGGTTCGCAAGCAATCGGATGGCAAATGGATGGCCGCAGGCTTCCATAAACTGGTGAAGGGAGCGCAGCGTTCCCGACTCTCCCGATTTTACCTCTACTGGAATAAGGTATTGTTGATGGCCAAGCAACAAGTCAACCTCAGCTTGGCTGTTGGTGTTTTCGCGTACCCAAAAATGAGGCTTATAGGAGGGCATATCGTATTGTGCCATAAGTTCCTGCGTAACCAAATGTTGCACAATTCGCCCTTTATACAAGGCATTCATGTCTTCCAGACCAATCATATCGGCTTGAATCTGCATGGCGTGGTTCAAAAGTCCTGTGTCCAAAAACTGGAGCCTGGGTCTTTTTCTAAAATCGGTTTCTATGGGCGGGCGGGTACTGTTGCTAGGGTAGATCAACTGAAGGATACGCGCCTGATCCAATGAGCGCAGCGCTTCTCCCACTTCCCGCGATCTGTAATTGGATTGCCCAAAACCCTCGAACACCACGCGATCCTTCTCATGTGGCGCGGTGTAGATCACGTGTTGTATCACCTTGCGATCCGTGGAGTTTCGAGCATATTTGACCACATCGTCCTTATACCCTTGCCAGAGCGACTCGTAGGTGTACTGGAGATTGGACATGCTTTGTTCGGTCACATATTGTTTAACGATCTCGGGCATTCCGCCGATAGCAGCATATGTATGAAACAATTCTAACAATGTATCATGTGCGTGCGGGGCAACGGGTATCTGATTTAATGCTTCCACAGCGGCACCGTGTCCGATAGCCATCAAAAATTCTTCAAAGTCAAAAGGGTGCAATACCATTTGCTCCACACGACCGACCGGGAAAGATACCACATCACGAAGGGCAAACTCCAACAATGAACCCGCAGCCACCACAAAAATATCCGACCGTTCTTCATGAAAATAGCGCAACATTTGAATAGCACGTGGAGATTCTTGAATTTCATCAATAAACAGCAAAACAGGCCCCGAATCTTTCGGTGTGTTGGTGCTAAGAAATACCGCTTCAATAATTTGCCGGACATCCTGCAAATTTTCAAAAAAACGCTGATGCGCCTTCTTTTCCATGTTCAGCGAAATGAAATGGCGAAATTCAGCAGCAAACTGGTTGACCAACGTTGACTTACCTACTTGCCGAGCCCCCCGAATGATCATGGGTTTTCGGGCTGGGTTATCCTTCCAATTCAATAAGCGCCGGTAGACTTTTCTTCCAAAATTCATATCTATTTGTAACATTTAGGGGGCAAATTTAGACAATTTTTGTAACAAAAAGCAGGCAATTTAATACCTTAAACAAATACAGTGAGAAATCGCTGCAGCGTTTGAGGTCTGGAATATAGTGCTTTCTCAGGCCAACCCTCATAGGTCTAAAACCTCAGAACCCCTCCAAAAAACTTTCAGTTTTTTGGAGGGGTTCTGAGGTTTTAGACCTACGAGGGTTTTTGCCCATGGTCTTATTTCATATAATTCTCCCCAAAAAACTCCCGATACCCATCCAGCGTCTTGTTTTTCAAAATCCGCCGGTAGTTCTCCTGGGTAATGGCAAAGAACTCCTTAGTGTAGGTCTTTTTGGAAGATTCGCCGAGGAAACCCTTCTGTGCCCTGACCTCGCTGAAATAACGCATGGCTTGTTCCTTGCTGTCAAATTTGCGGATCACCACGATGGGCGTACTTACGTCCGTGCCCAGGAAGATGTTGGAGATGCGCAATTGGTCGAGCTTGTGGAATTCACGGTTATAGTCTGAAATGGCGGACTTGACATCATCCAGGCGTACATCATCGCCTTTTAGCGCGACGATGAAATAGTGCAGTTTATCGTCTTCGCGGGTGAAAGCATCGTCAATGGTTGGAGCGTCCTTTTTCTTCTCCGTCACCTCGAAGCCTTTGCATTCCAATACGCGGGCGATTTCCTTGGCACGCGTGGCTTCTGCGCTGCTGGGATATCGAGAAATGACTTCACCGAGCGCAGTGCAGTACGCATCCGCTCCACTCAGGTTGCCGATGCAGAGTGCGCTGAGCAAGGCAAATTTCGGGACGAGGTTGTTCTGCGACCCATATTTTTTGGGTGCTTCCTGACATCGTTCGAGGGCATCTTTGTACACGCCTTTTTGAAACAGGGTGTATGTTTCTTCGTAGTAGCGGTTGAGCTCCTTTTCCCGTTCTTTGGTCGCATTCAGGAAGTTTGGATCGGTCAGCGCTTTGGCAAATGCGCTGTTGGGGTATTTCCCCTGCAGCTTGTCAAGGTATTCTTTGGCTTGGGGGAAGTTTTTCAAGTCAGTATGGGCGAGGTAGCAATAGTACCAGGTTTCCTTTTCATACCGGGCGGTATCGGGGTAGCGTGTTTGCAGCTCTTCGAGTGTCAGTACACAGCGCTTGTTGTTTGTCAATTTATCACGGAACAGCGTGCCCAATTGGTACATGGCCTCATAGGAGGCAATATGCAATCCAGAAAGTTCCTCTTCTGTTTTGGGGATATTGGCAAAAATATCCTTCAATTCGGCATCTTCCGCAGTATTGGATTTTGTGGAATCCACCCCAGCAACATCATAATTTCCGGTTGAAATCCGGCTGCTGCGCCGCCAGTTATCCTCCAGTTTTCGCTCGCCCCAAGCCCTGCCAAAGTCCTTTTTGCCTTTTTTCAAAAAAGCATCATTGTAAAAATAAAAGGTAGACGAGCGTCCTGCTGTTGGTGGCGGAGCTTTGGCAGCCGAAGCTAAGTTTTCTTTGGCGGTAGAAGCGGCTTTGGTATTTTCGACTTCTTCACGTTGCTTTTTCAGGCGCTTGGCCAATTCCTTCCGGCCACCTTCATCCATGTAAAAGATGCGCACAATACTGTCATTGGCAGCAATTGTGGTGATCAGACGCGCGATGTCCTTTAAGTTATTGGCATAATTAGATGCTTGCTTGTAGCGCTCATCCGTTGCAGGGAGAACGGTGAGGGTGCTGTCAAAATAGTTTTTGGCCAACACGAAATCTTCCGCATCAAAATAGAGATTCGCGAGTTTGAGGTATGATTCTGCGCGTTGGGAAGTATTGTTTTGGTTGAAAGCCAGTGACTTGCGCAAATACGCGATGGCATCAGTTTTTTGATTTTCCCGGAGGGCAATTTCAGCCAGGGTATAGTAAATTTGATCGCGGTATTCCAGGTTCTTATCATCGCGCAGCATCCGGTCGAGGGTTTTGCTCGCATCCGCACTTGCTATCTTGCCATTCGCCCAGCCGGCGTAATTTTGTTGAAGCCTGGCGTTGAACTCCATTTCATAGCGTGGATTGCTTTTTAGCACTTTTTCATACGCCGTGTAGGATTGGTCATGTTGACCAGCACGATCATAAATTTGCGCCAGAATAAAAGCTAGTCGCGCCCGCTGTTTTTTGCGTGGGGTCGTTTCAATGGCCTTGGTAAGCGGCCCTATGGCTTTATTGTATTTTTTCTGCTTGATAAATAAGTGCGCTTCGGCTGTGGCGAGCTCGTCGTGCAGGGAACGAGGGAAATTAGGGTCTTCCCACAATTCCCGGAAAAGAAATTCTGCCTCCTCATACTTTTCACGTTCAGTAAGCGTGCGACCATACCAGATCATGGTATTCGGGAAAGCGCTGATACGGCCAAATGGCTCCGCGTAGGGGTTTGGCCCCTTTTCAACGGCGTCAATAGCTGGTTTTTTCGTATCAACCGTAACGGGAGGAGTAGCTTTAGGGGCAGTGGAACTGTTGCTAGTTTCAGTAACGGACTTCTTTTTTGCCCCTTTCTTTTTGGCATCTTTTTTCCGCTTTGCCGCTGCTTTTTTCTTAGCAGCCATCCTTTTTTTCGCATCAGCCTTCTTCTTTGCAGCGGCCTTCTTCTTTGCAGCGGCCTTCTTTTTGGAAGCTTTTTTCTTTGCAGCGATCTTCTTACTGCTTGATTTTTTCTTTTCTTTATTGCTTAGCTTACCAGACTTTTTATGGCGCGGGTCTTGTTCTTCTTTCATAAACTCGAAAGAAGATTCAGCCGTTTCGAAATCGCGTTCCATGAACTGTGCCTGGCCGATTAGCAGGTAATTGTCGTCGGTCCAACGTCCAGGACGATGCAATACAACACCTTTAGAGGCTTTTGCGATGACTTTGTCTAAATCGCCACGTACGGGTTGAGGATCGGCTGCCGTTGCGGGGTATACCGCTAGTATCTGGCTAAAGTTGTCTTTGTGAGAGTTTTCAAGCTTAATAATTGATAAACGGTACAGTTCATCGGCATTGAACCAATAGTTGTATTTATTGGTAAAGCTGTGGTAGTTCTTTTTGAATTTGCTGGTTTCTTCCCCTTTCTTTTTCTGGGTAACACAACTGAACAAAAACAAAACAAGCGCTACGGCGCCAAGAGAGATTCTCCAAATATTCTTCATGCCAAAAAGTAAGAAAGCAGATTTTCAATAATAACCGAAGCGTGAGTAGTGCTTCGGGATGGTAATGGTGCATTTTTAAAGTAAATGGTTGCCTATTCCACCCAATAATTAACGAACTTTGTCGCTTAAATGGGGTTTTCAGGTTTCAAGGGTTTCAGGTTTCAGGTTTACGCGGTTGGTTCGTATCCTTGAAATACAATTTCAAATTTAACAATTAATCGCGTAAACCTGAAACCTTGAAACCTGAAACCTGAAACCGTTTTTCTTATGCAGAAATTATTCACTTTCATAAAACAGTTTGCCAATTTCTTCCGGCGGCACGGCGACGAAGACCGCAGCCTCATGGACAAGCTGCGCGACACTTACCGGCTTGTGGTCATGAACGACGATACTTTTGAAGAGGTAACGTCTGTAAAATTGACTCCATTGGCCGTTTACATTGGTTTCAGTTCCCTCATCGTTGGTACGGCGATATTGGTCACAGCCCTCATCATTTGGACACCACTCAAACGCTACATACCGGGTTATGGCGACTTTCACCGCGATACTGAAATAGCGGCTTTGACCTCCAAAGTGGGCGAATTGGAAAATGAAATCAATGCCACCAGGGCTTACGGTGACAATATTCGAAATATTCTCGCCGGCGATCTTTCCAGTATGACCAAGGAGGCCGTTGAAAAACAAGGACAGCCTGATAACCCCGCCGATACAATGCCCAAAGACGTGGATCGGATTCCAGAAGACGAAGAGCTGCGCAAAGAAGTAGACCAGGGCACATTCACCGCCGACCCAAAGGCGACTGCTGCTGCGGGCATCGGCGTAATCGGCACGCGCGATATCCCACTCGAACAGCTATACTTTATTCCACCCGTCAGTGGAGATGTGACAGCTGCATTTGAACTGAAAAAGAACCATTTTGGCATCGATGTAGCCGCACCAAAGAATACCGCTGTGAAAGCAGCGGCAGATGGGATGGTTATTTCTGCGGGATACACCGTAGAAACGGGTTACAGCATCGCCATTCAACACCCAAACAATGTGGTAACCATGTACAAACACAACTCCATACTGCTCAAACAAGCGGGATCAGCGGTGAAAGCAGGAGAAGCAATTGCCATCATAGGCAACAGTGGTGAAGACACCTCTGGGCCCCACCTGCACTTCGAACTCTGGCACAAAGGCCGCGCCGTCAATCCTGCAGACTTGATCAATTTTAATTAAACGGTGGACGGTGGACGGTTTGCACGGCATCTGCGCCACTGTTTGGTATTGATTTTTAGCACTTAAATTCAAAAATAATTCCGAAAATATTAGCTTAAGTGCTGAAAAACAAATGATTAAGTTATCACAAAAGCGGTGCAACCGTCAACCGTCAACCGTCAACCGTCAACCGTAATTCAATGTACGCATACCTTAAAGGAGAAATAACCTATCGAAGCCCCGCTTTCATTGTCGTGGAAGCAGGCGGCGTAGGCTATCATGTCAATATCCCCCTCAGCACTTATACGGCCATTCAGGGGCAGGAGCGTTGCACGATTTACACCCATTTGATCGTAAAAGAAGATTCCCACACCTTGTTTGGGTTCGCTACGCAGTTGGAGCGGAACATGTTTGTACTATTGATCGGCGTGACGGGTGTCGGCGCAACCACAGCCCAGCTTATTTTATCGTCGATGACGGTCGATGAAGTACGTGCTGCGGTGATTGCTGAACAGGCACATGTACTACAACAAGTAAAGGGGATTGGTGCCAAAACAGCCAAGCAAATCATTCTCGACCTGAAAAATAAACTCAGTAAAGAAGCACCTGAAGGCCCAACCTTGCTGCCTTCTCTGGTGGATCATACCGTACGGGAAGAAGCACTTTCTGCTTTGATGTCGCTAGGATTCAACCGCATAGCCGCTCAAAAAGCACTCAATGCAGTAATGCGTGACAATCCGAACATTGGTAGAGTGGAAGAACTGATAAAGCTGGCGATAAAGGCGCTGGCGTAATTATATACCGCCAACTTTCAGTTGGCGACTGCATTCTCTGTCAACTTAAAGTTGGCGGTACGTTGTTTTTCAGAACAAAAAATAGAGTGCCTGCCAACTAAAAGTTGGCGGCACTTGTTGTTAACTTTTTAGAAACACCCGAAAAAGGCACAAAACCCTATTTTTGCGCCTAAATTTTAGAACTCTAATGTACTTTTTCAAAATCATGAAAAAATTTCTGCTCCTCGCCCTCTTGTTACCTGCTTCTTTGTGGGCTTTCCAAAAAAATAAGGCTGCTGCACCAAGTAAGTCTGCCAACGGTACCGTTACCCTGGTTTGCCGTATTTACGGGGTTCCCTCCAACCTGGACAGCATGTTTTTGTATGAAAGCATGGGCCTGGGCAATCGTATAGTAGCGCGTGCTTCGCGTCAAGGTGCGGACAGCGCTTATGTCTTGACCATACCTGCCACTTCACCTAAGTTCTACCGCGTAGGCTCCAGTACTGTTTCTACCACCAGCGTTATTCTTGGGGATGAAAAAATGGTCACTTTATGGGGCAATAGCCAGTTCATGGAAAAAGCACGAACGGTTAATTCTGCCGCCAACAAATCCTTGGAAAAGCTCCAAACGCAATTGGATGCCATGAAGGAAGAAAACATACAACTGCGCGGGCAATTCAATATTTCGAATGGCAATGCACGTACCGTTGCGGAGACCAAACTCTCCCAGTTTGGCAAATCAAAAATGCGGCTCCTCGACTCGCTGAAGGTGGCCAATCCGCTGTTGTGGCGTTATGCCAGTCTCCAGCTCACGCCTGATTATGTGGGCCTAGGCATGGAAAGCGAATTTTATGGAAATGAATATTTCCGCTATACCAACCTCAGTGACAAGGCTTTTGAAGACCTGCCCGCTGTGTTTACGGCATTTGAAATGTACGCAGCGCAGCTTATTAACATGGGCGTACCCCACGAAAAGGTAGTGAGCTTTGCGGAGGCTCAATTGGCAAAAATTCCCCCTGGAAGCCAAACTTACCGTATGGCCTTAGGCGGTGTGATATCGACCCTGAAAAAAACCAGTAGCGCGCAGTATCCAGAACTTGCCAATAAATACATTGGTCTGTATAAAAACAACAGTTTCGGAGAAGTTCAGGCGCTGCAAATGGAAGTGCTTCGTGCGGGTACTTACCTCACAGGCTATGAAGCCCCTGATCTGGAGGGTATGACCCCCGACAGCAGCTCTTATTCCCTGAAACAACTGCGGGGCAAAGTCGTGATGATTGACTTTTGGGCAAGCTGGTGCGGCCCTTGCCGTCGCGAAAACCCCAATGTTGTGGCCAATTATGAAAAATACAAAGACAAAGGCTTCGATATTCTTGGCGTGAGCCTCGACCGCGACATGGGTGCCTGGCGCAAAGCCATCGAAGCAGATGGACTGCCTTGGCACCACATCAGCGACTTGAAAGGCTGGCAAAGCAGCCACGCGGCTTTGTACTCCGTTACTTCTATCCCACAAACGATGCTGCTGGATCGCAACGGAAAAATCATCGCACGCAACCTGCGCGGCGAGCAATTGGGGGATAAATTGAAAGAGCTATTCGGGATGTAATTGCTCCCTTTTTTGAGCGCTTGAACGGCGCACAGTGTTTTTCGGCAATTTGGGCTGGGGATGCTGTGCGCCGTTTTTTGTTTGTTGGACTAAATTATTGAAATATCATCAAACCATAAAAAAACATGTTTTTTTTGGGATTTGAATCTAAAAATATACTATTTTTGTAGCAAAAAGGTATGATACATCGAACGCAATCAGACAACATTCTCCAATGGCTTGGAAAAGGGAAAGCTGTTATCGTGATTGGGCCCAGGCAAGTTGGGAAAACAACGCTTGTTCGTCAGATTACGCAAAGTCTCAACAAAAAAACGCTTTGGTTGACAGGGGATGATCCGGAAGCCCGCTCCCTGCTCGATAATATTTCACTTGCTCGGCTCAAAACAATAATGGGTGGCCATGAAATAGTAGTCGTAGACGAAGCCCAGCGTTTCACCAACACGGGCTTAATGCTTAAGCTTGTTACAGATCACTTGCCAGATGTGCAACTTTTCGTAACGGGCTCATCATCCTTGGACATTGCGTCGCAAACCAAAGAAAGCCTCACAGGGAGAAAATTCGAATATCCACTCTTTCCTATTTCCTTTGTAGAAATGTGTGCCGATCATGGCTATTTAGCGGAACGTTCTTTGCTGGAACATCGAATGCTTTACGGCTATTATCCAGACGTTGTACAAAGCGAACCTTTGCGTGCGCAAAAAATCTTAACCGACTTGACCGATGGGCTCATGTACAAAGACTTGCTTACATTGGATCAAATTAAAAAACCATCACTGCTGGTTAAGCTCTTACAAGCACTAGCGCTCCAGGTTGGCAATGAAGTCCGCTACTCAGAAGTTGGCCAGCTTATTGGCGCAGACACAGGTACTGTTGAAAAATATACGGATCTGTTAGAACAGTCATTTGTATTGTTCCGATTGCCCTCCCTCAACCGAAACGTCCGAACCGAAATTAAGAAAGGGAGAAAGATTTATTTTTATGATAACGGCATCCGCAATTCGATTATCAAGAATTTTTCACCACTGGCTTTGCGCAACGATACTGGTGCGCTTTGGGAGAATTTTTTGCTTGCGGAGCGCATGAAGCATAACACTTATTCTGATTACCGGTGCAATGCCTATTTCTGGCGCACAACCACACAGCAAGAAATTGACTACGTGGAGGATGCAGGAGGGAAATTGCACGCTTTTGAGTTTAAATGGCAAGCAAAAAAAGATGCCCGATTTCCCAAGACATTTCTAGATGTTTATCCTGATAGTGAAACACAGCTTATAAACAGGGATAATTTTGAGGCGTTTGTTGGCATGCCAACATAAGTGCATTGATATCATTCGCACTTCTGCGAAATCTCTACCCTCCTGTTTATGCCCAAAGAAAGTTCATCCGAGCCCGTAGCTATCGGCCTGCTGATTCCATATACATTAATTCGAATCTTATCCAACGGAAATCCGTTGGCAACAAAGAAATCGGCTACCGCTTGAGCCCTGCGCTTGGCATTGGAAATATAGCACAACAGATGTGGTTTGACATACAAGAGGGCGTCTGACCTGGAAATTGAAAAAGCCGCCACACTTCCCCAGCATGGCGGCTTTTTCGATTTCCAGAAACCCTAACTTACTGCACCAACGTCACATCCCCCTTAAACAACAGCACACGGCCATCGATCAGGCGAATTTCAGCATAGTACACAAACACCGCAGGATCCATCATTTTGCCGCGGAAACGGCCAGTCCAGCCATGCGCCGGGTCATTGGGCATAAAACCTCCGTCAGTGAACAACATTTCACCCCAACGATCGAATACCTGGAAGTTATCCACCTGCAGTATCTGCTTGTTGTCGGCAAAAATGTGGAACACATCGTTTTCGCCGTCTTCCTTCCGAGGCGAAAATACGTTCGGAATATAGATATGTGGTTGATTGTCTACCAGGATCAACACCCTGTCTTGTGCTTCGCAACCGTCTTTACTGACAATTTCCACCCAGTATTCCGTAGATTTATACGGTTTTGCCCATGGAGAAAGCAAGTCAGGAATACTGCTGCTCAGGAATGTCAGGCCATCCAGCGGGGTCCAGATGACCGTATCGACAAGCGACAAAGGATAACCTTGGGGCAGTACCGCTTGCAGTCGCATTGAATCGCCTAGCTCTATTTTGAAAGTCGGATCAATGCTGATGGCGGGATCTGGCGCTTTAGGCACCTGCAATGTTTCGCGGTATTTACAGCCATTCACGTCCTTGATCCAAAGATCGTACGTGCCAGGCGCTATCTGTGCAAAATCAAGCGTCGCGCTGTAGTTGATGCCACCATTAATGGAGTACAGATATGGGCCAACACCTCCCGTCACGAGTTCAAACGTGATGACACCATCGTTGTCTTTACACGTTGGTTTTATCAAATCTACTGCCAAATCGGTCGGCACATTGGTCAGTTTTGTCACCACAACGTTGTCCGACTGGGTACATCCTGTCAAGGTATTGGTGACCAACAGCGTGTACGTGCCACTGTTGTTTACCAGCGGCTGTAAACCGTTTGCTCCTGAAATGATATTACCGCCGGCTGTTGTCCATATATAGCTAAAGTTGGATCCTGTAGAGCCCGTACCCAGCAATTTCACCTGTTCTACGGTACAAGTCAGTTCGAAGGTCGGACCAGCCTCTGCATTCGGCAACACGATATTATCGATGACGTTGACGGATTGATTGGCAGAACAACCATTCGTACTGTTCACCAAGGTGAGCGTGTATTGTCCAGACTGGTTCACGGCTGCCGAGTTGGCGTTTGCGCCGCTGATAATATTGCCATTGATGGTTGTCCAGGTGTAACTGATATTCGGGCCAGGTTGCGAACCACTGCCGTTGAGTGTGATTTGGGAGATGATGCAAGTAAGCAAGCCCGGTGGCGCAACAAGCACATTGGGTGCCTGGGTATTCACATTGACCAAAACATTATCGCTCGCCGTACAACCATTTACTGCGTTTGACACCGTCAACAAGTAAGTGCCCCCTGCTCCAATCACTGGGTTAGGGGTATTGGCGCCACTGATAATTTGCCCGCCGTTTGTGGTCCAGGCGTACGTCATGCCAGGCGTTGATCCACTGCCATTTAATTGCAAGCTTGTAATGGCGCAGGTAAGCAATCCATCGTTACCACCTAGAGCCGATGGGAGTACAATATCTTGTGGCACCGTAACCGTCTGCGAGGAGGTGCAGCCGTTTATATTCGACGTTATGAGCAAGGTATAGGTACCAGGCTGGTTTACAATCGGTAGTAAAGGATCACTTTGATTCACGATGTTGCCGCCAACGGTTGTCCAGTTGTACGCCATGTTGCTGTTGCTGCTACCGGATGCGTTTATGGGCGTTTGTTGGACGGTACAGGTAAGGGTAGCAGGCTGTAGAATGGCTGTAACTGGTGGCACCTGATCAATAGTCACATTGACCTGATCGGTGCTGCTGCAGCCATTGACCTGATTGGTCACCGAAAGCAGGTAAGTGCCTACGGCATTGACCACAGGGTTCAAGGTGTTGTTGCCACTCACGATATTGCCATTGTTCTGCGCTGTCCATAAGTATGTGAAAGTACCAGGAGGATTCGCGGTGCCATTCAAACTTACGGATGTATTGGCACAGGTGATGGTGGGCGTTGCGCCCGCGTCAATGACAGGCGGTGCGATGTTTTGTAGCACCACCACATTGCTTGTTTTTGAGCAACTGTTCAAGCTGTTTGAAACCACCAGGCTGTAGATACCCGGTTGGTTGATAACCGGATTCAGTGTCTGTCCGCCGCTTACGATATTGCCGCCATTGGTGGCTGTCCACTGGTAGGTAAACTCATTGCCACTGCTCGATCCGTTGCCGTTCAGCGTCAGCGCAGTAGTAGCACAAGTGAGGATGGCAGGGGCCGTTATGATAGCCAGTGGAATATCTGCAGCTTCTGTTATGACTACTTGGGCGGTTGATGTACAGCCGTTGGTGGCATTTGTTAGCAGCAGGTTATAAGTTCCTGCACCATCTACCGTTGGGGTCAGAACATTGGTGGGCCCAACGAAAGTGCCGGTATTCGTTGTCCATTGGTAGCTGAAATTGGCTCCGGTGCTACCTGTTGTCTGCATGGTATAGGTTTTGTCCACGCAAGTCAATTGGAAACCAGGCCCTGCTGTTACCTGAGGGTTGATGAAGTCTGGCGTCAGGCTAACCTGATCAGTCTGGGTACAGCCATTTACCGTGTTGGTTACCACTACCGTAAACGTCCCGCTTTGATTCACCAAAGGATTGGCGGTACTGGCACCTGAAATAATGCCTGAGCCTGTCCAGGCGAAGGTAAAGTTTGCGCCGACAGGGTTACCGGGGCCTCCCAATTGATGTTGTGGGGTGAAACAGTTCAATACCTTATCCGGTCCTGCATCGGCTGGGGGGGGCGCAATATTTTGTGGCACCAGTACAGCAGTGGAAGCAGTGCAGCCATTTGCCGTATTTGTTATGAGCAAAGTATAGTTGCCAGGGGCATTAACCAAAGCGTTGACATTGGTCGAGTTTGATAGCAGGCCAGGTCCGCTCCAACTGTAGGTATAGCTTGCACCGGTTGAAGATCCATTGCTGTTAAGCATTGTTTGCACCACGGAACAATTAAGCGTTGCTGGCGGCGCAATCATGCTCACGGGCGCTGTTGCATCCGGTATCGCTACCACCTGTGCAGTAGAAGTGCAACCGTTGATCGTATTCGTCACCAAAATTTGATAGGTACCCGGCGCGTTAATTTGTGGGTTTTGAATATTGGTAGCAGAGACAAAATTGCCGCCAGAAATGGTCGACCACTGATAGGTGAAATTCGGACCCGTACTTGAATTGCTGCCATCCAGGGTAGAAGATGGTTGCAGGCAACTCAAGGTGACTTGTGCTCCTGCATTGGCAATAGGTGGCGCAATATCAGCCGTAACGTCGGTATTAAAGGTAGCGGTGCAGTTATTGGTCGTGTTGGTTACGATCAACGTATAGGTACCCACGGCGCCCGCTGAAATTTGTAAAGTGCCTTGTCCGCTGATAATTTGCCCGGTAGTGGTGCTCCACTGGTAACTGAAGTTCGATCCTGTAGAGGAGCCGGTGCCACTAATAGCCACTGAAGGCACCGCACAGGTAAGTATGCCTTGCGGCGCTGCAATAGACGTCGGCACATTCGCATTGCTGCTTACTGTGGTATTGGCAGTGCTCGTACATCCATTGGTGGTATTGGTCACCAAGAGTATGTAAGTGCCGACAGCATCAACCGTTGGCATGAGCGTGTTGCCACCCAGGGTAATATTGCCACCAGATGAAGTTGACCAGCTGTAGGTAAAGTTAGGCCCTGAGCTACTGCCGGTGCCATTGAGCTGTAAGGATGGTGTTATACAAGTAATTTGCCCGCCTGGAGCAGCAACCGCTGTTGGGAGGGTCAAGTTGTTGTTTACGACTGCATTATCAGTTGATGTGCAGCCGTTTCCTGTGTTCGTAACCACTAAGGTATACGTGCCTGAAGTAGTGACAATTGGGTTCAAAGTAGAGTCGCCACTGAGTATGCTGCCACCGTTGGAAGCTGTCCACTGGTACAAGAAATTAGATCCCGAAGAGGAGCCATTGCCATTGAGGGTAATGTTGTTGACCACACAAGTCAGGGTGCCGTTAGGACCAGCTTCTGTGGTGGGCAGGGTATTGTTGGCGACAACGGGGACTGTAGCAGTAGATGTGCAGCCATTGGTCGTGTTTGTTACCAATATGATATAGTTGCCCGTTTGATTGACTATTGGGTTCAAGGTGCCGTTCCCGCTGAGGATATTGCCGGGACTGGCCGTCCAGTTATAGGTAAAATTAGCCCCAGTTGAGGATCCCGTTCCGTTCAAGGGTACTGATGAAACAGCACAGGTTATGGTGTCATTTACCGCAGCAACCGAGGTAGGAGCGGTGAAATTGCTGGTGATGAAAGCCGTTGCCGTTTTGGTGCAACCAGTTTGGTCCGTTACGGTCACCGTGTAGGTTCCTGCAGCGAGCCCAACAGGATCTTGAATCGTTGAGCCATTGGACCACAAATACGCGTAGGCAGGATTGCCACCAGCCACCGTCAGGTCTATGGTGCCGCCGTTGGGAATGAAACAGTTAACGCCGGTAACCGCGGTACTTGATGCCAAAGGCGGCGGTGATTGCACGATGAAATTTTGAACATTATTGCAACTAAAAGCATCTGTCACGGTGACAGTATAGCTGCCGGGAAGGATGTTGACAGGATCGGCAATGTTGCCAATATTGCTGGGGCCTGTCCAGGTATAGAAATACGGTCCTGCCCCCCCTGACACGGTGGTATTGATGGAGCCGTTGGTCAAGGTAGAGCAAGTCGCATTTGAGACTGCTCCCGTTAGCGCGAGGGTTGACAGTGTTACAGGAACCGCTCCAGAACCACTTCCTGGGCATCCAAAGGCATCAACCAGGCTGAAAAACTGGTACAATCCCGGTTGATTGACTGTAATGGAAAATGGATTTCCAGGGACATCACTAATAGTAGTTTGCGGCGCGCCATTTAATGCGTAGGTGAATTCAAACGGCCCCGTTCCAGTGAGGTTTACATTTATTATGACCGACTGGCCTGGGCATAACTGTGGTGCCGGAGGCAGCAATTGGGCGTTTGGCGCTGGAGTAACGATGATCCGTGCCACAGCAGTTTTCGTTCTGCCACAGGCATCCGTAACCGTTACAATATAGTTAGTGCTTTGTGAGGCAAAAGTTGTCAATGTAGGGTCATTTCCGCCAATACTCCATTGGTATGTGTAAGGTTCAATCCCGCCTTCAACTACCACACCAACAGTTCCAACACCCGTTGGGCCGCAAATGGTAATGGTATCCGGCGCCGGAATCATGGGCAGATAGTCCAGAATGGTGAGTGTTTCCGATGGTTTCAAGCAAGAACATGGATTGTTGAGGGTCAGGATAATGGTTTCTGCGCCCTCTAGAATCAAATCATTGACGATATTCACGGGGAATAAAACCGTAGATTGGCCTGCGGGTATAACAATGGTAAATGGGATAGCTGAATAGTCCGCGCCGGAAGTAGCAGTGCCTGTTATGGTGAAGGAAACTGGCAGCGGCAGAAATAAGTTGGAGCCAACGCGATCTATCTTAATTTGAACGGTTCCGCAACCTTCCACCACTTCATTTACATCTTCAACACCATTTACCAACCATTGGATGCTGGCATTGCCGCCGCCATCGAACGATCCCGCTTTCAGGAATACCGCAGAATCCCAAACGCCATCAGATACATCGGCAATAGCCAACTTGATATGGTAGGTAGAGCAAGGGATAACATTGGCTACGGCAATCATTTTTCTGGTAAAACCATCATACTGCAATTCTTGTGTCGCTTGCCCGGTAGCTACCGTTTGGGGTGTCAAGCAATTACAAACACCACCAGTTTCACAGTTATCCAGGCCTGCAGGCGTATTAGCCGTATAAAGACCTGAATTGGTCATGTGGTTAATGGTATTGATAGTAATGGGGGTAGTGGTCAACGGCACAACAGCCAGATTTTGGGTGCCCGCAATGCCAGGGCCTGAGATAAAAAAGCCAAAAACATCGTTGAAACCGCTGCTGACGTATTCACAGTATTCTTCAGAAGCAAAAGCATATTCAAATGTCAAGGGTGTTTGTGTGGGCGTAAAGTCAAATTCAATCACTGCCACGTCAAACATAGGACCTGTTGCAATACTTGCCAAATCGCCATCACCGCCGCCAGCACCGCCGCCGCCAGCGCCGTTGCTGTCGTTGGGGCCAGGTGCCACGTTGATATCCCCCGTTGCCATGATCAATCCAGTGCCAAAGCCGATATTGGTAAGACCATTTGAAAACTTGCCTATTTGGTCGCCGCCGCCAGTGTAAACCACATTCATCACGTCGAAGCAATCGCCGCCAATAAATACTTCACGTATCAGTTCGTCTGCACCAGCGCCCTCAACCTCCAATGTTGCCATATCGGCCTGGTTCTCTTTATCTTTTTTCTGGCCACAGCTTTGACAAGCGATGGAAATGTAATGCCTTGGAGGGTTCGCCCCGTCCCAACTGCAAGGATAGTGCAGTTTAATCTGCGTAATAGTCGACAGCGCCTTGAAACGCAGCAGATGCTTATCCGGATTATATTCCAGCACCTCGGCGTTGGTGATTTCTGACGAAACATCAGCTATACAATCGCCGAGCGTCAAGTCCGTTGGGACGACAAAAAGGTAGGTTTCTCCCTTTTTAAGATGATGAAAATTTATGGTTTGATCCGGTGCATAGGCCGTAATGACCTGCCGTTGAACAGTGGCATCCAATACAATCAGCCCTTCTCCCGTTTGGGCGGCCAAGGATCCAAAAATTCCAATTGTGAGGACAAAAGATGCGAAAATACGGAGTGTAGAGTTGTGCATACGCAGTTCGGAATGTAGGTTAAACAATTTAAGCCAGGTGTCTTCTTTGATTAACTGCCCAAATCAAGGGCATTGAAAATCTTTCATACGAAAGATTCGGCCATGCATAGAAATGCTGCCTGTTTGCTAATTTGCCCTCCGGGAGGGCAGCAGGATTAAAACGCTCGTAAAGTGGCGCAAGAATACTAATTTTCTGTGGGCATTCAAAGCAAACTTCCAAATTTTTCAGGCTCGGAAAGATCATTTTCCCAAGCAATAGGCAGAAGTTTCAAATTGCCCTTTTTATATTTGGCGGGCGCGGGCCATTTGGACGTTTTTCCAAATTTAATTTTTTCCCCAAGAAACAATTACTGAAAAACCTCGTTGTATGGTTGCTCGCCTCGCCGGAGCAACGTAAGTTTGCAGCATTAATGCAGCATCGGGAGTTTCAAGTATCTGATTTTAAAGCATTTTGCAACCTAAATCAGGTTTTTGCCTCTCACCTGCCGAACTTTCAACCTTTATTAATGGAAAGTGATCCGTTACTTCATACGCGAAAAAAGACGCTTGGTAGAACTTACCGAGCCGGATCCTGGCTGCTGGGTACACCTGGCTCCGCCCTTTGCGCCCGATGAACTGGAGGAATTCGCCCGGCGATTTGAATTTGACCACGTTTTCCTAACTGACTCGCTCGACCTCGATGAACGCGCCCGCTATGAGCGCGACGAGGATGTGCGTTTTATCCTGATAAACACGCCCGTTAAAAACCGCAATGCCATCGGGGAAAACGAAGCGTACTTTATCACCGTGCCCATTGGCATTATCCTTACCATTGAACATGTGATTACGGTCTCCGCTTTTGAAACGCCCGTTTTGGAGAAGTTCCTCGACAACAACGTGCGCGATTTTAATCCGGCAGATGAAAAGCGCTTCGTGCTGCAGTTGCTCGAGCAAAACGTTTACCACTTTCTTTCTTGCCTCAAAACCCTTAACCTACGCCGCAACCGCATCGAAAAGGAATTGCTGCACAGCAGCCGAAACGCGGAGCTTAAGCAACTGCTTTCCATCGAAAAAAGCCTCGTGTATTTCGTTAACTCTTTGAATGCCAACGAGCTGCTAAAAATGAAAATGAAACGCACCGACTTCCTGCACATCAATGGCGATGAAGACATGACCGACCTGTTCGAAGACATCATCATCGACAATTCGCAGGCACTGTCAATGTCAAATGTGTACACCAACATCTTGAACGGCACAATGGATGCCTATTCCAGCATCATTTCCAACAACCTGAACGTGGTGATCCACCGCCTCACCGTCATCACAGTGGTGCTCATGGTGCCAACCCTTATTTCTTCCTTTTTCGGTATGAACCTCGCGAGTGGGCTGCCTGCTGATCAGCCCTGGGCATTTTACTTTGCCATCCTGCTTACAGCGGTGGTTACGGGGCTGCTGTATTGGGTGATGAATCGGCGGAAGATGCTTTGAATGGGGTTTCAAGGTTTCCGGTTTCCGGTTTCTGGTTTCCGGTTGGCTTCGCGCTTAGCCAGAATGGTGGAATTAACGCTTACTGACTTTGAAAGAATTTAGATACCGTTCCGCTGGAACGGGCGCAATATTCCTGGGCATTGCTACGAAGGTAAAGTCCTGATGGGACTTGTTCAGCGAGCAGTACTGACTTGGACTATAATTCAACATTGTGCCCAAATATGAAGCCAACCGGAAATCTGAACCCAGAAGAAACCTATTGCCAAAGCGCGAAGCCAACCTGAAACCTTGAAACCTGAAACCTTGAAACCTTTTCCCCCAAATAAGGTTTTGAACCGTAAAAGAAAGCCGTTTTTCAATTCCTGCAATCAGGCGTAAACAGAATATGAGTAAAACCAAACCCGCCATTTCCGAACAATTTCAGTCACTGCGCAATATACCGCGCTTCTTCCGCATGATCTGGGCAGTAAGCCCTAAGTTGACACTGTGGAATTTTTTACTGCGGCTCGTTCAGGCATCGCTCCCGCTGGCCATGCTGTATGTCGGCAAAGAAATTATTGATGAGGTCGTGCGATTTTCAGGGGGGATAGAGGGGGGCCTGCAGTGGGGACTTCCGGGGCAGCTCTGGTTTTGGGTGGCGTTGGAATGTGGACTGGCCATTTTTAGTAGCCTCATCAGTCGGGCCATTACCTTGATTGACAGCCTTTTAGGCGATTTAGTGAACAATGATTCCTCCGTGCGTATTATTCGCCACGCGGCTACGCTCGATTTGTTTCAGTTTGAAGATGCCACATTTTATGACAAACTCGAACGCGCCCGCACCCAAACTTCAGGGCGCACGGCCCTGATGAGTATGGTGCTGTCGCAAGGACAAGATTTGCTTACCGTGGTGTTTCTCGCGGCAGGCCTTACGGTGTTCAATCCCTGGCTGTTATTGATCCTGGTAGTGGCAGTAATCCCATCGTTTATCGGGGAGACAAAATTCAACCAGGAATCCTACTCGCTTTCCCGTTCCTGGACACCCGAGCGCCGCGAAATTGACTACCTACGATACATTGGCGCCAGCAATGAAACGGCCAAAGAGATCAAGATTTTTGGCCTGGAAGGTTTTATTTCCAAGCGTTTTAAAACCATCTCAGATCGCTATTTTCTTGTCAATCAAAAACTTGCATTGAAACGTGCATCTTGGGGCGCTTTGTTCTCTTCTTTGGGAACAGCCTCCTATTATGTGGCCTATGTTTTTGTCATCGGTCAAACGGTTGTTGGCAGTATTACCCTTGGTACACTTACCTTTTTAGCGGGTTCTTTTGCCCGCATGCAAGGACTTTTGCAAGGGATCGTGGGGCGTTTTTCCCGCATTGCGGAAACATCGCTGTACTTACAAGACTTATTTGATTTCCTCGAATTGAAGCCGTTTTCTGAAAACCATACGGGGAGAAAACCGGTACCCAATCCCATGAAAGAAGGTTTTCGGTTTGAAAATGTCGGCTTCAAATACCCTGAAACAGAGATTTGGGCGCTACGACACCTCTCGTTTACCCTGAAACCTGGCGAAAAGCTGGCACTTGTCGGTGAAAATGGTGCGGGAAAAACTACCCTCGTCAAACTACTGGCCCACCTCTACGAGCCCAGTGAAGGCCGCATTTTACTCGATGGCATCGACCTTAGCGACTACGACCCCAACGACTTGCGGCGCGAGATTGGGATCATTTTCCAGGATTATGTGCGCTTTATGTTTACCGCAGGAGAAAACATCGCGATCGGCAATATTGAAGAAGAAACGAACCTGAACCGTATCCAGGATTCCGCACACAAGAGTCTGGCCGATACGGTTATAGAACCACTACCCAATAAGTACAACCAAATGCTGGGCAAACGCTTTTCCGGCGGCGTGGAACTCAGTGGCGGGCAGTGGCAAAAAGTCGCACTTGCCCGCGCCTACATGCGAGAGGCTCAATTAATCATCCTCGACGAGCCAACAGCATCCCTTGATGCCCGAGCCGAACACGAGGTATTTGTGCGCTTTGCCGAATTGATGAAAGGTAAAGCCGCAGTGCTCATTTCCCACCGATTCTCTACCGTACGCATGGCAGACCGCATCCTATTCCTGGAACATGGCCAGTTGCTTGAACTGGGTACCCACGAAGAACTCCTTGCAAAGGGTGGCAAGTACGCCGAACTGTTCCGGCTACAGGCAAAAGGATATGTATAAAAGAGGCTAAAACCGAAAATCCATACCCAGCGTAAAACTCCGCCCGGGCATGCGGTAACGTTCCAGTTCTTCGTACTGGGCGTTGCCAATATTGTCGATTGCAAAATGAGCCGCATAACGGCTGTGGGGAAGGGAATAAGTCAGCTTCGTATTAGCAATAAATACGGCATCTGGCTCTGAGCCAGGAAAGATAAACACCTCTCTAATTCGGCTTCTATAACGGCAGTTGGCATTGAGCATGAATCCTTTGTAACTTGCAGTAGCGCCAAGCCCAAAGCTATGCCGCACCTTATACGCCAAGGCATCGTTGACGCGGTTTTCAGAAGCATCTTTCGCATCCAAAAATGTGTAGGATGCATTTATAGATAAGATTTCTCCAAACTGCTGGCGATAGGAAAGCTCTATTCCTTGCATTATCGAAGCCCTAAGGTTGATAACCTGGTACAGTAATGGCTCAAATGGATTGGAAAGTTGTTGAAAGGAAATCAGGTTTTTGTAGTGATTGTAAAAAAACGCGACATCAAAGCTGGTACCTGGACTTGGCGTGAATTTGGCACCAAGTTCTGCCGAAAGACTCAGCCGCTCCGATTTGAGGCTGGGATTGGGCAGAAATCTAAGTCCCCCACCCTGCTCAAACTTGATAAAACGCTCCGCAACAGGCGGGTCGCGAAATGCCTGGGCCAGCAACATGCGCAGGGAAATATTGGACGAAGCTTTGTACAGCAGCGCCAATTTAGGACTCAGATTGGAAGACATTACCTGTCCTATAATGCGGTAATTGTCATAGCGCAAGCCAGCGGTGACCGTCAACTTTTTGCTTATGGCGAATTCATCCTGTACGTAAACACCTACGCCAAAGGCGCGGTGCTCTCCATAAAGCACCGTATCGGGCCGCCCCAGTACATAGTCCAGCTTGGTATCCAAGCCGGCTACCAGGCAATGGCCAGAACGGGTGAACAAGTCGAGTTGGGTAATATTGCCCAAGCGCCGACTGTATACATCGGATGCTTTAATGGTCTGTTTGCCAATATTGACATTGGTGCTGTCATTGCCTGGATCGCTGTCGAAGGAGAATTTAGAATGGTTGTTATAGTGGTAGAAGCGCGTACTGTATTTGAGTCGGTCGTTTGGAATGGCGTAATAATACAAGTCAGCGTTGAACTCGCGGCGGTTTTGGTAGTCATCGAGTTTGAAAGCGGCGACCTGATAAGCTTCCCGGAAGTTCAACCACGACGCTGGTGTATCATTCCAGATTTGGTTGGCATTGGCCGAAAACTGCAGGTGGTGCTTTGGGCGAAACTCCCAGGATGTTTTGGCAAAAAAATTGAGCAGGTCAAAGCCTGATTTTTGCCGGTGGCCATCGTCCGTCCTAAAGCTACCGTCTAGCAGGTAGTTGAATTTTCCGATACGTTGGCTGCGGCTGATGGCCAGGGATTTAAAATCGTTGTAACGTTGATAGCCCGTTGAACTTGGTGCGCGGTGATAAGCGCCATAGTTGACTTGTACCCGGGTTTCTGGAGTCTGCGTTGGGTTTCGGGTAATAACATTGACCACGCCACCCATCGCACTGGATCCGTAGAGAGAAGAATAGGCACCCCGAACCACTTCAATACGCTCAATAGAACCAAGCGGCACCAGGTTCCACAATGCGCCGCCAGATTCCGGGCTTAGGGCAGGACGACCATCGATGAGCAGCAACACCCGGTTGCCAATACCGCCGCCCGCCACCTCTGAGGCGCCGCGGATGGAAAAAGCTTGTACGTTGGCACCGCTGGAGCGGGTGACAATGACGCCGGGCATTTCATCGAAAGCTTGGTCGAAAGTGCGCACGTTGCGCGCCTGAAGTTGTTTGCTGGTAATGACACCAATGCTGGCTGGTGCTAATTTAATTGCCTGGGAATGCAGACTCGCGGTCACCACCACTTCATCAACCTGTACGCTGTTGGGTCGCAAGGATAGGATTACATGGGCGCTCTTGCCTTCGGAAACAGACACGTTTTTTACAACAATATCCGCATAGCCAAGGTAGGACACCGACAAATCATAAGCACCTGTCGGCAAGTCAGGTATATGAAATTGACCTTCCAAATTGGTGACGGTGCCCAATGACGAATGTAGCAGCCGTACCGTTGCGTCGGGTAACAAGTCGCCGTTTTCAGCATCTCGAACGACACCGACGATGCTACCCGTGGCAGCTTTTTCGGTGGGTTGATCTGGCACCCCAGTGTAGGATAGGGCCTGTTGTGCCTGTGCCAACATTGGCAGACAACAAACAAGCCCTATCCACCCGAGATGCTTATAAAGCAGGTGTTGAACAATAAAAAGATGTTGTTTTATTGATACCACTGATTAACGAAATTGAAGTCTGCTTTAAAGTTGAGCTCCTTTTGCTCGCCTGCTGCGATCTCAATCGTTGAAGGCGCAGGGTAATCAAAAATTGTAATAACGCCTGCTGGGCCTGCTTTTATCCGAATCACAATACCGTGGCTGACTTCAGCGGGTTTGTCAAAATGAACCCCAAGTGTTGCAGATTTCAAAGAAGGATCTGTGATGTACTTGTGCCGGAAGCCAAGTGCCAGCGCTGAGTACGTGCCGGGCTCCAATTCGATTTCGTAATCGTAGGTGGTTTTGCCCGGCGTATAAGTGAAAACGACCGGGTTTTGCGCATTGTATGGCGCCCCTACAGCATAAGTGCCGCCCAACGAGTTAGGCGAAAAAAAGCCGTCAGGAACAGCGCCCCAACCAGCAAGCGGATCAAGGGTAAATTTTGGAAAAATGGTCAGGTCAACATCGCCACTGTCTACCCAAGTTGCCCAAGTTTCAGGATTTTCGATGGTAATGGTGCCGTAAACCTTGGTTATTTTAGATTCTTTATCTTTACAGGAGCCAAGGAACAAAGAAAGTGAAAGGGCGATCATGCTGAAAGCCAGGAATGGAGTGTTTTTGTATGAAATAGTCATTGCAAGTGGAAAATACGGTTGGAAAAATGACGCTTTTTAGGCGTTTCTGAATTTTGCTGCAAAGCTATAGTTGTCCCCAACCCCGATTCTCATAGAATTGTCAAAATACCAATTGACCTTAAAAATCGTCCCCAAATGCAAAGTCCGGCTTGCGCTCTGTCCAACGGCCTCGTGTAAAATCCGGAAATGCCTGGGGGCTGCTTCCTGTGGCGATACTCGCTTCAGAAAGCGGGGTTATGGCCAACCAGGTAGCTGCATCATATACATCCAACTGTGGCTGAATGGCACGTTTCACCGATTCTACAAAATGGTGAAAGACAAAAAAGTCCATGCCGCCATGGCCGGCAGCTTTGGCATCATCGCCGTAGCGTTTCCAGAGCGGGTGGTCGTATTTGTCGAGCCAGGCTTTGGCGTCTTCCCAGGCATGCGCCTTTGTTTGGCCTTCAATGTGCAGGCTTTTATTCACATCCATCCAGATTCCGTTGGTGCCTTGTACCCGGAACCCTAGCGAATAAGGACGTGGCAGGCCAGTATCGTGGGAGAGCAGCATGGTTTCGCCATTGCTGGTTTTTAGCACCGTCGTGACAATGTCGCCGAGGTTGAAACCCACTTTGGCATTCGGGTGGTTGGGGCCTCCTTTGGGATGGTTGACGATGTATTCATGCAAGCCGCGCGCTTTGCTGGCCGTAGAGGTAAGCGACACAAAGCGATTACCGCGGTTGATATTGGTCATCATGGCAATTGGGCCGATGCCGTGGGTTGGGTACAAGTCACCGTTGCGGTGTACAGAATGTTTGGTGCGCCACTTGGCTTCGCTAAAACCTTTTTCGCCAAACTCTACACCGGAGTTATAGGCGCTCACCCCATCGTTGAATTTTACGCCGCGAAGGTCGTGCTGGTAGCCGCCTTCGAGGTGCATCAGCTCACCAAAAAGGCCCTCGCGCACCATTTGCATCACCGCCATCACATCCCGCCGGTAGCAAACGTTTTCCAAAAACATGAGCGGGGTGGCGGTTTGTTCGTGCACATTCACCAGTTGCCAGCATTCATCAAGGGAAAAACCTCCGCAAACTTCAATGGCGACGTAGCGGCCGGCCCGCATGGCGGCCACCGCCTGTTCGGTATGCCATTCCCAAGGCGAGGCAATTACAACAGCATTGACGTCTTTGTCTTCCACCAGGTTTAGGTAGTCGTGCACATGGCGGTCGTACACTTTTGGCTTTTTCCGCCCTTTGTCGGCAATCATTTTCAGGGCATCAGCCAACATGCGTGGATCGGGTTCTGCAATGGCCGTGATTTCGCAATCATCGCGCAACAGCGCAGCTTCCAGGTGGTTTTGGCCCCGGAAGCCAGTGCCGATAAAGCCTAGTTTTATCTTGTCGGTCGGCTTGCCGGAAAAAATTGCGGGCGCTCCAGCAGCATCCGTTTTTGGTGTTTCACTTTTTAGTGCGGAGGGTACGGCCATGGCAGCAGTGGCGAGGGCAGCGTTTTGCAGGAAGGAACGGCGGTTGAGTTTTGTCGGCATAAAATCAAATAATTTGTTCGCCGAAAGGTCATAATTATTTTGGAATGCGGCAGGTGGAATTTTGGAATGCGGAATTTGGAATGCGGAATTTGGAATGCGGAATGCGGAATGCGGAGTGCGGAATTTGGAATGCGGAGTTTGGAGTGCGGAATTTGGAATGCGGAGTGCGGAATTTGGAGTGCGGAGTGGGGAGTGCGGAGTGTGGAATGCGGAGTGTGGAATTTGGAGTGCAGAGTGCGGAGTGCGGAATAGGTTATGCTTTGCAGCGTGTAATGCCGTGCTTATTCCGCATTCCGCATTCCGCATTCGGGAATGTTTAGAAAAGTGTGTCAAATCATAATGCCGATTGAAAAATGATTGTCAAATTTAGTTTTCAGTATTTGGCTTTGGCTTGTCCAGTCCTTCGTTTTCCACATTTCAATGGCCCGCAGGCTCCCCAAAAAAATAATTGATTTTTTTTGGGGAGTCGGCGAAGGCTGTTGAAATTGTTGGAAACGATTTTCCACCACAAAGCCTTCGCTTTTTGGTTCCCTCACTCTAAATGCATGGTGTAGCGCTCGCCGAACCGGTTGCTCAATTCTGCTCCGATGGAGCTCCAATTGAACACCTTTTTCTTCCAGCCACCCCTGCCATACATCAGCGTCAGGTATATTTGCTTGACAAGCGCCTTGTCATTTACCCATGAACCTTTGGTTTTTGTCACTTTTCGGATTTGTCGATGCAACGCTTCTACGGCATTGGTGGTGTAGATCATACGCCGGATATGTTCCCCAAAATCCATGAACGGT
>Ga0105046_10001109_pt1 | contig 40564 bp, 35 predicted proteins | sample MAT03_FD_78385 | JGI IMG/M metagenome (GOLD analysis project Ga0105046, IMG submission 78385) | Freshwater microbial communities from Lake Fryxell liftoff mats and glacier meltwater in Antarctica - MAT-03 (megahit assembly) | ecosystem: Environmental > Aquatic > Freshwater > Ice > Liftoff... | reverse complement strand
TCGTAGATTCCTACCTCGCCTTTAGGCGCGGCATTCGTAAATTCGTAGATTCGTACCCGAAGGGATTCGTAATTCGTTACGTTCGTAGATTCGTACCCGAAGGGATTCGTAATTCGTTACGTTAGCATGAACTCGCTGTGTCGGATCTCCCCACCCGACCAGCCGGTTCGGGCCATCAAAAAAACCACCAACACCAGCAACACCAAATTGATCCAGACTAAAGGTTTGGATAATTTTTGAGTTTTGATAGAGGAGATGAGTGTACCAAGTGCAATGGCTCCATTCATAAGCAACACCCAAAATGCAATTTCGGCCTGCTCTTCATGTGTTCCCATTGCATCTTTGTTGATGCCTATAATTGCATCCACTACATGTTCAGCCTCCTCTCCGGAAAGAAAAGCAGGAATACTCACAATAGCCACCACAATAATTGTTACCAATGCAGCTCTTATGATCACGGCATTATTAAAAAAATGTCCATACAACAATAAACATAATGCAAAAACAGATCCCAATATGGGAACATGATTTAATATAAGGTGAATGTGTGCTCCGTTCATAATTTAGATTTTTTAATGCTATAATTTATGTTGATTATGAATTTGAAAAGTAAAAAAATCTTTGATTTTTACATCATCAAATCGATTTCAGATTTTCTTCTATCTCCAATGAGTTGATAATTTTTTCGGCAACAGCTTTTCCTACGGGATCATCGTCATCCACTGAAATTACTAAGTGCCAATGACGGAATCGATTGCTGTAAACCAGCATTTGAAAACGCATAAATTCTCCTTGCTTGTGGTAGGTTCCTTCCAGCAAAACTCCTCTTAAGTTTTGCAATGCCGCCGGACTCTCTTTAAATTCAAGATTAGTTACTCCTTGTTGATGAATTAAATTCTGAAGGTTGTTGCGAAGAATCAACGGAAGATTAGGAAAAACTTTCTCGCGATACAACACTGACACCCCCTCAATTTTTAAATTTTTAGAGGGCTGAAAATTAATGGCAACTGCTTCAGTCACCAGTGCCGCTTCTTGCTCCGATAATTCCAACGGGGTTTCACTAAAACGTTCAGGGCTTTCCATTGACCACCCGCTTTTGCTGTATACATACCTGGACCAATCGGCATTTAACAACTTTTTCGGTGTTTTAGCCGGCATCAACAAAGTGGAAAAATCAGCGTTGATTAAAAAAACTCCTAGTGTTCCGGTTGTAGCGAGGATAAACAAAACAAAAATTCTTTTTTTGGTGGCTATTTTTTTTGTTGGCTGTAATGATGCGATAGAATTTTCAAAAACACCAATTTCCACAATAAAATCGCTGAATGTTTTGGTAGGGTGGTTTCGATTCCAATCAGGAAAGTTATTGATCATCTTTTTATGGCACTTTTCACAAAAAGTGATGTATTCCGTTTTCAACGGATTTAAATGCCCGCAATGATCACATTTCAGAAAATATCCGGAATGCATAGCTTTAATGTATGAAGTGATGTAAACTGAGATATCGTTAAAATAATATTTGCCATCACGCTCCTAAAGAGTGTGATGGCAAATATCTAATTTTCAACTATTTGATCGAATTAATCTTTCTTTTGAATTTCTTTATTCTCCTCCGTTTTCCCACTGGAAGCATCTTTAAATTCACGGATGCCCTTTCCAAGACCTTTTGCGAGTTCAGGAATTCTTTTGCCACCAAAAAAGAGCAATATAACCAGAACAATGAGCATTATTTCTGTTCCGCCCAAGCCTCCTATGAAGCCCATTACCATTAGATTTACCATAATTTTATGATTATTACTGCCACAAAGGTACACAATTTAAAGCCAAATGCTAATTTCTGGCCAGCCAACCTGCAGGATCCAGCTTTACAGTACCTTTCCAGATCTCTAAATGCAGCTCGGCATTCCCTGCTTCGGTGTCGGTATACACCTTACCGATTTTTTGGCGGGTAGTGACTTTATCTCCTTTTTTAACAAATACACTTTCCAAATTAGAATACACACTCAGGTATTCGCCATGTCTGATAATCACTGCACTATTTGCACCGGGAATAGTTACCACTCCAGTTACCTCGCCATCAAATACTGATCGTGCCTGACTATTTGGTGAGGATTGAATATCCACACCATTATTTTTTACAACAATTCCTCTCAATTCCGGATGGGGGTGTTCACCAAAGCTACTGGTGATGCGACCTTTTTCGACGGGCCAAGGCAGTTTACCTTTATTGCCGGCAAAATTGCTCGATAATTTTTGAGCCTCCGGTGTTAATGAAAAAACATTGGAATTAGTTACATTTTTTTTGCCGGATGCCGTTGCTTTCTTTTTAGCGTTTTCAATTTCCTTTCGAACTAACGCATCAATAGCATTATCTAATTTCTTTTTCGCTTTTTGTTTTTCGGCAAGTTGCTTCTTCAGTTTTTTCTCACGATCCTGAAGATTTGCAAGAACTTTATCCTGCTCCTTTTTATCCAATTCAAGATCCTTCTTCTGTTTCAATTCCGCTTCCCTCAACGAAGTTTTTTCATTCTTTTTTACTTCAAGTACCTGCTTTTTAGAGGCAAGTTGGTTTTGTGTACTATCAATGAGAACGGCCTGTCGCTTTCGATCTTCACTATATTGCTGCAAATATTTTAATCGCTTATAAGCCTGATTAAAATCTTCGGAGGCAAAAACAAACATCATCCGCTGGTAACTTCCCTGATTGCGTTGAGCAAACCGAATCATGTTGGCATATTCATCCTTCAGCTGAATCATTTTATTTTCAAGTGATATAATTTCACTTGACGTGGTTACAATTTCAGAATTCAAAGCATCCAATTCACCGTTAATGGTGCCAATTAGTTCCTGACGTAATCTGATTTTTTTCTTCAGCGCGTCCACCTGACTAACAGTGAGTTTTTTGCTTTTGGATGTTGCCTGCAGTTGTTTATTGGTTTCATTAATTTCTCGTTGCAACTGCGCCTTTTTTTTCTCAAGCTCTTTTTTATTCTGCGAAAAGGCAGAGGTGCACACTATCATCAAACAAAAAAACCAAATCAGCTTAACGTATCTGCTCATAGCCTTTGGGAATATTGAATGGAAATTCAAGGTCGGTATTGATGACTACTTTATTGTATTCGATTTCTATTTTTGCAGTTTTGTCTGCTTTAATTACTGTTTTAGATCTGAAAGGAAAGAGGCCGCCTTCCGTTACACGATGATCTTCATAATCGGTTAAGAGAGCTTTTTGCACGCGTTGATCTTCAACATTCAATCGTGTAATCCTATAGGTGGATCCATCTACATACAAATCCTGAACAATTGGTTTATTCGGATCAATAGCTTCCATCGACCGTTGCAGCTTGCGTTTACTTAGCGTACTGAGGATATAATATTTATCTTCAATATAAACAGAGTTGAATTTATTTTTCTTGTATGCAAATAAATTTCCGGTTAATATTCCCTGTATGATGTCGAAATCAACATTTACCTTTAACAATTTAGTAAGAAACTCAAAATCGGAAACAGAATACCTGTTGTTTAGACGATCCATGAACTTCACTGAATCACGCGTAATCATTACACGAGCTACTTCTATGCCAAGCAAGGGTGAAATAGAAATCCAAATTACACTATCAGTTTGAAGCCTGAGATTAATATTGAAACTGTTAATGTTTTCTCCAATTTCCGTTTTCACAGATGCTTTAGCACTCACTGTGGTTGCCTTGAAAGCATGATCACTGATAAGTTGTTGAAGATCGGGTGCTGTTTTATCTGTCGGCCGGTTCTCTTCTTTTACTTTAGGGTCGATTACTTTATGACTTGTTTTGCATCCCAAAAAGGCAATAAAAAATATTGCCACAATAAAAAACGGCAAAGAATTCAGATAATGATTTTGCCCATACGTTTTACTCATAGAGCTTTTTGTCACTTATTTTTTTATCGATAAAATCCCCGGCATCGCCGGCTGCTTTAGCTTTTTTCCAGTAATCCAAAGCACTTTCAGCATTTCCAAGTTTAAACATAATGTCACCCATGTGTTCGAGTATGGTGCCATTCTCACCCCCACCTTTGTCGATGGCTTTTTGAATCCAGATGCGGGCGTCGTCATACTTTCCTTGTACATATAAAATCCATCCGTATGTGTCAAGATAAGATGGTTGATCGGGGCGAAGATCGTTGGAGAGTTTTGACATTTCTGCAGCACGTTCCAGGTTTTCTTTTCTGAGAGAAAGATAATAACTGTAGTTATTTAAAACCAACGGATCTTTTGGATCGAGTTTAAGTGCTTTCTCATAGAACTTATCCGATTCGGGATAATTCTTGAGGGTATTGTAATTATCGGCCAGTCTCACATAAAATTCTTTGAGCTGATAATCGTTATCAACCACCAGCTTACTTCCTGCAAGAAGCGATTTAGCTGCTTCATCATTACGCTTTGCATCTGTGAGGGCAACGCCATTGTAAAGATAAAAAATTGATTGATCAGGGAAGAGTGAGATGGCTTCTTCAGAACTTTTGAGAATACCGGCAAAATTATTCAGTTGTGCCTGGCAAACCAATAATTGTTGCCATACCACAACATTTTTTGTGTCGAAAGTGAGTGATGCCAGATATTGCTTTTCGGCTTCTTCAAAACGTTGCGCAATAGTTAAAAAATCACCGTAAATAGCCAATGAAATAGCATCGTTGGGATGTGTTTCCGCCATTATTTTTGAAAGGACCAAACTTTGATCGAGCATTTCAGGATTTCCTTCAACTATTGGCAGATAAGAAGAAATAATTTTTACCTTCAAATCCTGTTCCAGTTCTTTACTCCCGAAAGCAAGCTTCAACTGTTCAAAAGATTTATCTTTTTGATTATTGCTTCTGTAATATTCAGCCAGTGCCAGATACACATATGGGCTCTGACTATTAATCTGCTGCATCCGCTGAATAGTTTCATAGGCTTTCTCAGGCATATTGTTAACCTGATACAACTCCACCAGCAATGAGTAACTCCTGAGATTAGCGGGATCCTTGTTGATAAGTTTCTCCACTTCCATAGCCGCTTTATCTACTTTTCCAAGTCGCAACCATAGTCTTTCTTTTTCAATAATCAATTCCTGATTGATACCTATTTCTTCTTCAACCAGATCATAAACTTTGATAGCTTCCTGAATCTTTCCATTGTAAAGCAATGCCGAAGCATATTTGAAAGCGTAATCAACATTGTGTGGATAATCTTTAAACAATGCCGAATAAATAGCCTCTCCCTCACTGCCTTTTTTAGCTGCCATATACAAATCCGCTAAAAACAAACGATACCACACATTAGAAGGATCTATCTGATAGGCACTTTTTGCAAAAAACAATGCATCATTAATTTGTTTTTTCTCCAGATAAATTTTCGCCAGTTCAAACATGGCAGCATCATTGGATCCATCAATACGGATACACTGAGCAAAGAGATCAGCTGCTTTGTCAAAATTACCAAGTATTTTTTCTTTGTTGGCATTCACAAAAAGATACTTCAGATTGATGGATTCTTCTTCCGACAATTCCTTTTTCCCTTTTGAGGAAGAAGCAGGTTCTTTTACTGCTACTTTTGAAGTGGAGCCACATCCAATAGCAAACGCTGCGATTAAAAGTGAAATAATAATTTTGTTGAAAGACATCCTTTTAATAATGTAATATAAAATTATTGTTCGGTAGTATAATCACCCATACTCAACTCCGACATTTTGTTTTGCAGAATTACATGATTCCCTACCATCGAATTATCAATACAATGAGAACTGATCACAGTGTTTGATTGCACAATTGAATTCCTGATAATTGAATTCGTTATCTGAGTTCCCTTACCAATTGAAGCATACGGACCTACTACTGAATTCTCTATTTTAACATCTTCACCAATATAACATGGGTTAATGATGACTGAATTTTTGAAGTTGGAAGCAGCTGACAAATTGAGAGCAGCTCCTTTTTTAATTTCCAGAATGCGGCGGTTAGTATACACAGTTGCATCCTTATTTCCGCAATCGAGCCACTCTTCAACGGTAGCAGCCCTAAGTTTCTTGCCCTTCTGCTTCATATTTTCCAAAGCATTGGTTAACTGATACTCGCCTTTGTCGCGGATATCATTATCAATTAAGTACTGCAATTCCATCTTCAAATTATCGCCATCTTTGATATAATAAATTCCTATGATGGCCAGATCCGACACAAAAGTCTGGGGTTTCTCTACAAAATCGGTGATCACACCTGATCCATCCAACTTTACGACACCAAACATTCTGGGATCTTCAATTTTACTCACCCAAATAATTCCGTCGCTATTGGCAGTATCGGCTATCATTTCCGTTTTGAATAATGTATCCGCGAAAGCGATCACAACTTTACCGGTAAGAGAATCGGCAGCGCATAAAATCGCATGTGCGGTTCCGAGAGGCTCATCCTGATAATAAATAGTTCCTTTAGCTCCTTGCTCTTCGGCAATACGAATAAGATTTTTTTCGACTTCTTTACCAAAATCACCTATCACAAACGCAATTTCGTCAACAGGTTCATGACAAACTTTAGTAATATCTTCAACAAGGTGCTGAACGATTGGTTTTCCGGCTACAGGAATAAGTGGTTTGGGAATAGTGAGGGTATGCGGGCGCATTCTTTTACCCATCCCTGCCATTGGAACAATGATCTTCATAAATATCCTTAACTTTTAATTTTTGTGGTGACTATGAAATGAAGCGCAAAAGTACGAAAAGAGGGGCGATTAATCCCTTTTCCATAACAAGAAATGAACAACGTGAAACAAGCATAAAATACTATTTATCAACACTTTATTTGGTTCCTGTATGTCCAAAGCCTCCTTCACCCCGCACCGTAGTGGTCAATTCGTCACTCAATTCCCATTCAACACGGGCATGGGCCGAAATAACCATCTGGGCAATACGCTCTCCATCATTCACCAAAAATGCCGCATCCGAAAGGTTCACCAGCAATACCTTTAGTTCACCGCGGTAGTCGGCATCAATTGTGCCCGGTGAATTCAAAACTGTTATACCCGATTTGAAAGCCAATCCGCTTCGGGGTCTGATTTGAGCTTCAAATCCTATAGGCAGCTCTATAAATATTCCGGTAGGAATAAGTTTACGTTGAAGTGGTTTTAATTCAATAGGTGTTTCCAGACTTGCACGAAGATCCATTCCTGCCGACATTAAGGTTTCGTATGCCGGCAACTGATGTTGAGATCGATTTACAACTTTAACTTTCATATATTTTTAATTTAATGATACAGGTGGTCTCTCATATTTTGAGAGTGTGAACAAATAACCAACAAGAATTATGGTATTGATGATGAGTACGACAAAAGTTCGGGGATCAAAAAACTGAACTATTGTTTTGCTGATTAAATAAAGCACTATGGCAAAGCCTACATAAATTAAAATTCGCTTTGTTTCGTATTTTACAGGATACTTGTTTTGTCCGGTAATGTAAGAAGCAATCATCATGGCAGTGTAACAAATGAGAGTGGTCCATGCCGCTCCCATATAACCTAATTCAGGGATGAGCCATAAATTAAAGATGATGGTAATGAAGGCGCCAAAGATGGCAAAGTAGGCGCCATAGCGTGTTTCACCGGAAAGTTTATACCACATACTAAGATTAAAAAAGATTCCCAGACTCATGTTGGCAAGAAGCAGGACGGGCACAACTTTGAGACCCGGCCAATAAGTTTCGCCAATAAAATATTTGATAATATCTATGTACATCATGATTGTCAGAAAAATAATGGCACAGGTGATCACAAAATACTTCATGACTAGAGCATACACTTTTCGGGCATCCTCCTTCTGAAACTGCGCAAAGAAAAATGGCTCAGCTGCGTAACGGAAAGCCTGAATAAACAACGTCATCAAAATGGAAAGTTTATAACAGGCTCCGTATATACCTACCTGGTTCATTGCGGAGGATTTATCTACTACAAGAAACTTAATCATTATGCGGTCAAGAGTTTCATTTACCATCCCGGCCATACCGGCAATCAACAATGGAAGCGAGTATAAAACTATTTGCCCAAGCAACTTTTTATCAAACTCTTTTTTGTCGAATCGCAATTCAGGAATCATCAGTAAAAGAGTTATAGCACTCGCAAGCAGGTTGGCAATAAATACATATCCCACTCCCATTTTCGGGTTGTATATGAGATGTGCAAATGATCTGAAAACACCATCTTCACCTTTGTACCAAACAGGTAATACAATAAAAAAGAAAATATTAAAAGCAATATTGATTCCAATGTTGGTAAGTTTTAAAAAAGCAAATTTCTTTGCTTTCGATTGCTGTCGCAGACGAGCGAATGGAAGCGCAGTTAACGTATCGAATCCAATGATAAGTGCCATCCACATAATGTATTCGGGATGTTTTTCATAATCCAGTACGGAGGCAATGCTTCCTGAAAACAAAATAATTCCTCCCGACAACAACAGAGTTGAAAACAGCAATGCAATCATACTGGTACTAAAAACTTTGCTTTTATCCTCTTTTGATTTTTCAGAAAAATGGAAAAAAGAAGTTTCCATTCCGTAAGTATAGATGATCATTAAAAAAGAAATGTATGCATACATTTCGGTAACCACACCATACTCACCGGGCTGTTTAAAAATATTGGTGTGAAGAGGCACCAATAAATAGTTCAGAAACCGTCCTACTATACTACTGAGTCCGTAGATAGCTGATTGACTGGCGAGTTTCTTAAGAGTGCTCAAAATTGCTTGAATTAATTGGCGGAATTGGTTGAATTTCGCAGGAAAATTTTCATTTAATATAAGAATAATGAAATTTCAACGAATCGTGAAGCTGTTGAAATTAATAAGAGCCATTTGTGTAACAACCACCTCCACTACTTTTGACAGAGGGGAGCCGACATGACACCACTTTATAAATTTATTGATGGCCTCTTCGGTTCCTGTTGCTTCAATATACACTTTGCCGTCTGTAGTATTCTTAACAAATCCATTCACTTCGAATTTCTTCGCAGCATCGACGGTGTATTTTCTGAAAAAAACGCCCTGAACTCTTCCGTGAATAATGATGGTGACTGTTTGCAAGAATATTATTTCCCTTTAAAGTTTGCTTTTCTCTTTTCAAGGAAAGCAGTTGTGCCTTCAGTAAAATCTTCTGTCACGAAACATTTTCCAAACTCGTTGATCTCTGTTTGGAAGTTCCTGTTTCCTTTATCATAAAATTCGTTTACACATCTTATAATCCCACTGATAGCCATAGGCGCTTGCTGTACAATTTTAGCGGCCATCTCTTTGCACTTAGCCATGAGTTCTTCAGGAGAGGTAACATAATTTACCAGTCCAAGCGATAACGCTTCTTCTGCTCCAATCATATCGGCAGTCATTAATAATTCCAATGCTTTGGTACGACCTATCAACATAGGCAATCTCTGCGTTCCACCATAACCCGGGATCAGTCCGAGTTTCACTTCCGGCTGACCGAACTTTGCGTTGGATGAAGCCACTCTGAGGTGACAAGCCATAGCGAGTTCACAACCACCACCAAGTGCAAAGCCATTAATTGCAGCAATAACAGGTTTAGAGCAATTTTCGATGCTTCCAAAAACATCATGACCATGTTGAGCAAGTGCAGCGCCTTCGGATTCACTAAATGAATTGAATTCGGAAATATCGGCACCTGCAACAAAAGCTTTGGTGCCCGCCCCTGTGAGGATAATCACACGAACGGAATCATCATTTGCTGCATTTTTAACGGCTTCACCAATTTCATAAATGGTATTTTTGTTGAGCGCATTGAGTTTGTCGGGGCGATTTACGGTGATGGTGCACACCGAATCATTTTGTTCTGTTGTAATATTCTGATAAGTCATACTTAAAATTTACGGTTTTTTACAACCCATTCATTAATGTAACTCACAATTGAATTTGTGTCTGTTCCGGGAGGAAAAAGTTTACCGATACCCATTTCGGTTAATTTGTTCATGTCCGCATCCGGAATAATTCCACCTCCGGTGAGGAGGATGTCATTCACTCCTTTTTGTTGAAGAAGATTAAGAATTTTAGGGAAAACCGTCATATGGGCGCCGGAGAGAATGCTCACCCCGATTACATCCACATCTTCCTGCAAGGCAGCATTCACCACCATTTCAGGGGTTTGACGAAGTCCGGTATAAATTACTTCCATGCCGGCATCTCTTAAAAAAGAGGCAATTACCTTGGCTCCCCGATCATGTCCATCAAGACCCACTTTGGCTACCAGAACCCTCACCGGCCTGTTCAGTTTATCGCTCATTGGAAATAAATTAATTCGACTTGAGATACAGTGCCAAAGTTATAAATTAGTGGGCATTGCATTCTTATTCTGCATTATTTTTTTTGACCCTTACCGGAAGCTTCAGAAAAGTAATTCGTATTGCAGCTATTTTCAATAGAGCAAACGACCTTTTACTTCGATTCAGGCAGTGAAACAAAAAAGGTTGTTCCTTCACCAATGCGTGATTGAAACCAAACTTTACCATTTGCCTGCTCAACAATATTTTTAACCATGGCAAGACCCAATCCCATGCCTCCTGTTTTGGTAGTAAAATTGGGTGTGAATATTTTGCCGGCTTCATCATCGCTAATGCCAATTCCATTATCCTTCACAGATGCAATCACCGATCCATTTTCGTTTTTAATTTCAACATGAACATGACCCTGAGCACCCTCGGGAACGGCCTGGATTGCATTTTTGAGCAAATTCGAAAACACCCTTAATAATTGATTCTTATCTCCAAACACCTGATAATTACCGTTTTGGTGCTGGTAATAGGAAATAGTAGCCGTGTCGTTCACACTATATAATGCAACTGAGTTTTTCAAAATCGCCGATAAATCAATTTCTTCGTTATTGGCTTTGGGCATTTTAGCGAAGTTCGAAAACTCGGTTGCGATATTCGAAAGTGTATCAATTTGTTCGATGAGGGTTTGAGAAACCCGGTGCATAATGCCATCCAGACCGGGGCTTTGCTCCTTCCAGGCTCTTTGCAAATGCTGAACACTGAGTTTCATTGGCGTGAGCGGGTTCTTTATTTCATGAGCTACCTGCTTCGCCATTTCCCTCCAGGCGCTTTCCCGTTCAGAACGGGCAAGTAAATCGGCACTCTCCGCAAGTTCTTCAACCATTCGGTTGTATTCTTTAACCAGTGCCCCTATCTCATCATCACGATCCCATTCGATCAATTCATTGCGTTTGCCCAATTTAATTTTTCCCAGTCGTTGCTGGATGATCTGTAAGGGCTTGGTGATGCGGCTGGAAATAATGAATGTGATAAATATTGAAAATGCAAACAGTAAGACATATATGTTGATGAGCGCCACCAAAAAAGATGAAATATTTTTCTTGAGCTCATCCTGCCGTGCGAAATAAGGCAGGTTGATATAGCCAATAGTTTGATAACTATTATTTCTGACCGGTTCGTAAGCCGATAAATACTGCAACTTTCCGATTTCTTCAAACTGTACAAACAGTGACTTGTTATTCAGCAAAAGATTATCCAATGCAGTTCTGTTCATGGTGCGGGCTATGATAGCCTGATCGAAAATTTTTGGTTGTGTAGAATATACTAATCTACCGTTACCCGAATAAATATTGAAATCAATATTGAGCGTAACTGCCAGCTTTGAAAAAGTGTAATTCATTTCATCACTAATTTCATTGTCATCAATTGATCTTTTACTAAGTTCATCCTGAATAGCAATCAACATTGATTTTAGTCGGTCATTTACCGTTGTGTTTAAGTTAGTGACATAATTTTGGAATATGTAATACACGGTTGCTCCTCCAATCAGCAACATAGTAACAACTACTATTATGACTACAGTTCCCTGGATGCGGTTTTTGAAATTAATGGCAATATTTCCCTTTCTCCGAATAAATAAACTGATGAAGAAAAATAAGAGAAAACAAACTCCATAAAAAGAAAATAAATAAGAAAATAAAGTAATGAATTCGAGTATACCGGGATTTCGGATACTGATAATGAGAAGTCCCTCGGCGCCTGTTTTATAAAATAAATGAGAATATCCTTCAAAACTTACTGTCTCTTCCCGTTGTAAAGGTTGAATCAAATTTAAATAAGTATCACTATTCACCAGGTAACTGAATTCACCAAATTGATTCACCAACTGATTGTTTCTGTAGTGCGCATAGGAATAGTTAGAAATATCCCGTTTCTGCGGAATTTTATCGCTGATGAGCAACTCGGGAAAACCTGATTCGCCCTGCAACGTTTTTGAAGTAAGATTAATAATTATGGATCCTGTTTGCAGGTCTTTGTTGTCAGGATCATAAACCGGAATTCGGCCTATGTAAGAAATTCTACCGGAGGCATTACCGGAGAAAAATAAATACTGACTGTAGGTAGGCTGACTTTCTTTTTCGATTAGAATATTAAAATAATCAAGATTCCATGTAGGATCTCCGCCGGTGTTAATGGGTAAGCCTTCGGCATTAAAGCACTTGATGCTGATATCATACTTGCCCCAATATCCTGTAAAATACACCTGAGTCATTCGTCGGGAAATGGCATCATCAGAGGCCACCGAATTCAGCAACTGTTCATAGGGACTGGCAAAAAAGCCGGTGATAAATCTGTCACGTGCAACTTTATCGGTTATGTCATCAAAAAGATATTCCGCAATTTGATCCTGTTCGTTTTCAAGTTTAACTGCAAGTACTTTTCTGTTTTCCTTTTCACGTAATTTATTAAATTCCGAAATATTTTGTGCAGCATAAATACTGAATCCGAAAATGATTAGCAAATATCTGGTAAAAGCATAAATATTTCGCATGTTTCTTCTGATATATCCACTATAGATCATCAGAAAATTGGTGAGCAGGAATGCACTGATTCCATAATCGGCAAAAATGAAATTATCCCTGAAGAAAAATATCAGAAATAAAAAAATCAGTTGTGCAATCAGAAATAGAATAAAAATATTCCTCAATCCAATTTTTGCTCTTTGAATAAACCGTACCCCGCCATCACAAACCAGGTAAAAAGAAATTAACAAAATTCCGATAATCACCACTCCAATCAAACTGTAAACATCCAACTCAAATACATTGTTGATATTAAAAGAAATTCTTGAGTTGATGATAAGTCCGGCAAGCAGGTAATTAATGAACAGAGAATATAGAAATGTAAAAAGAATCGCTAAAACAACAAAAATGAATGTGGTCCTGCGGGTAGTTACACTTATATAATTTCCAAGTTGTGCACCAAAAATTTTATAAAGTACACTCACCAAATAGGTGATCAATAGAGTGCTGATAAGTAAGTCACCCAATGAATTGAGAAGAAAAGAGCTGGCATAATAACTGGGACTAAAAAGTGAAAGCGCGTATAACGAACCCGGGAAATTAAAATAAACGCTAAGATAACGTGTAATTATGACTGCGATTAAGGTAATCAGTCCGGCTTTTAAATCGGAATTCCAGGTTGCAAGGATAATGTAATAGATAGCAACCAGAAAAAGTAAATAAGAAATGATATACAAAAGTGCGATCCCTGCATGATTATCATGCTGCGATCCGGAGGGAGTAAATTTCAGATAAAAGAGTGGAAATCGCCCTTCACCTTTAACAGCCAGATCATTTTCGCTGTTTTCCTTTTGCATTTCCACCCAGGCCGGTATGCCCAATTGCGGGTGATAATCGTTCGACAAAAACCTGTTTTGAAAAGCATACTGATTTCTGATTTTTAATAGACCGGCTACTTTGTAAACACCTTCGGTTTCAATAAAAGTACTGTACCATCCATTTTGGTAAAATCTGAATCCCTCTTTTAAAGAAGAATCTTGGGGAAGAATAGAATTCTCGGACCACCAAACCAGTGAGTCGTTTCGGTAAATAAAAATACTCAGCCATGGCACAGGGTGCTTTAAAAGACTTGGGATCTTTAATAATTCATCCTCAAACCCTTTTTCAGGTAACTGAGATGCAATGCTTTGCAACTTTTTCCGGCTTTGGGATTCCAGAATAGACAACTGATGCCCACCTTCACTGGCAATTCGTTCATAATTTTGATGCTTATGCTCCGTAAATCGCTCAAATGTATATGCCGATGCGAAAAATAATACCGAAGCAAGCAGTATTAGCAATCGGAGCCTTTTTAATTGTTGAGTCATTATGAACAGCAAAGATACAGTGTGTTGTTACCTTAAAATGATACGATTGAAGCAGTTATTCACAAAAAATCACACATTTTGGTTTATTGGTATATTAGTTTATTGGCCAGCCTGCAGCAGGCAGTTTTCTTAGTTTTTTAGTATTTGGTGAAGACCGGTTTGGGGCTTGATTTTTTGTAAAAGTGAGAAGAAAATTAATTTTATATGAAAATGACTATTCAGCATTCTACAACCTCCCATTAGTATAATTTCAAAACCCAAAAGTAGGTGTTCTTCAACAAGAGGGACAACACTCATTATCCAATTATCAAAATACCACATTTTCGAATTAGATTTAGTAGTTTAGGGTTTTCAATTCCTTCCCTGCAACATGGTAATTCATCCGTTTCAAACGCAATTCGACAAATTAACTGCTTCTAAGTTCAAACTTCGTAATAGAAGTATTAGGGAACGGGTGAAGTTGCTTTCAAAAATGGAAAAATCAGTCCTGAGCTATCGTCAGATATTCAGGGATGCACTTTTCAGTGATTTTAGAAAGCCCTTTACGGAAACGGATATCACCGAGTTGTATGTGGTTCTGAAAGAGATTCGGCACGCTAAAGCCAATTTGCGCAATTGGTCGAGAACCGAATCAAAGGAAGCTCCACTGGCACTTTTGGGCACCTCTGCGCAAGTTGCCTATGAAGGAAAGGGTGTTTGTCTGATATTATCCCCCTGGAATTATCCGGTCAATTTATTACTGTCTCCGCTAGTTTCGGCTATTGCGGCAGGAAATGCTGTGCTGCTCAAGCCATCCGAGATTACTCCGAATACATCTGCGGCATTGAAAAAATTTATTGCTGAAACTTTTTCAGATAGTGAAGTGGTGTTGGTTGAAGGTGGTCGGGAGGTGGCCGAACAACTGCTTGAACTGCCATTTGACCATATCTTTTTTACTGGAGGTCATAAAGTTGGCTCACTGGTTATGCAGGCTGCTGCAAAACAACTGATCTCAGTAACACTTGAACTTGGTGGAAAATCACCCGTGTACATACACCACGATGCAAATATTAAAGATGCCGCTGAAAAAATCAATGCCGCAAAATTGGTGAATGCTGGTCAATCTTGCATTGCTCCCGATTACCTTCTCGCACATATCGATATTGCAGATGAACTGATTGCAGAATTGAAAAATCAATCACTCAAATTCTTCAATCACAATAACAAAAATCAAAATGCATATGCTTCAATTGTTAATACCAACCATTACAACAGATTGTTTACAATGGCGGGATTGCAGAGTGGTGATTCCGAAAATGAGCCTAATCGAATTATACCTCCACTGATAGTTTCTGAAATCCCGAAGGTTTCGGAATTGATGGAAGAAGAAATTTTTGGACCCATCCTGCCGGTTGTGAAGGTCAGCAATCAGGAAGAAGCTTTAAAGGTAATGCATCAATATCCTACAACTCTGTCTATTTACATTTTTTCAAGAAATGGAAAAGTCAAAGAATTTTTCAGACAAAATACGTCATCAGGATCTATCTGCTATAACGAATGCGCAGTTCAGTTTTTAAATCCCGGTCTGCCTTTTGGAGGTATGCATCAGAGCGGAATCGGGAGGTCGCATGGCAAAGCAGGGTTTCTTGCTTTTTCCAATGAGCGTGTGATCTTTCATCAAAGAGTTGGAATTACAACGGCTAAATTGCTGTATCCTCCTTACAGCAATTTTAAAAATAAAATTGTGGATCTGCTTTTAAAATATTTTTAATCACTTCATTCTATCGCTGAGTAATTTCATCTCATTACGAGGGGAAAGGTGTTCATACAGGATACGATAAACAGTATCACACACCGGTAAATCAACGTGATATTTTTTATTCAACTCAAAAATACATTTTACAGCGTAGTATCCCTCGGCAATCATGTTCATCTCCAATTGAGCCGATTTAACCGAATAACCTTTCCCGATCATCGCTCCGAAAGTGCGGTTTCTGCTAAACTGAGAATATGCAGTGACTAACAAATCACCCAGATAAGCAGAATCGTTGATGTCGCGTGTGATTGGAGAAACCGCATCAAGGAATCGTTTGATTTCCTGAATAGAATTTGCAATTAATACCGCCTGAAAATTATCTCCATAACCCAGACCGTTGCATATCCCGCTGGCAATAGCAATAATATTTTTGATGACTGCCGAATATTCAGTACCGTAAATATCATCTGAAACAGTGGTTTTTATATATCTGCAGTTCATAAGCCCTGCGAGCAAAGCTGCATGTTTGGTATCCTGACATGCAATAGTAAGATAGGATAACTTTTCAAGAGCCACTTCTTCCGCATGACAGGGTCCTGTGATCACTCCTATGTTACAAATTGGAATATTAAGTCGTTTGTTTAAAAATTCACCAACAATTAATAAATCATCAGGGACAATTCCTTTGATGGCAGAAAACAATTTTTTATCTGTAAACAAATTTGCATCGGCACCGGCCAGAACATCTTTCACAAATGCAGAAGGCACTGCAAGAATAACCAATTCGGCATTTGCAACGACGTCACGAAGTGATGAAGATGGTTTTACTTTTTCAGTATTAATTTCAACATCACTTAGGTAAACCGGGTTATGTTTGTGATTCAGGATATGGTTCACTGCTTCATTGCTACGCAACCACCACGAAATTTCATCACAATTATTAGATAAAATTTTTACAATGGCAGTGGCCCAGCTTCCTCCTCCTATAACAGCAACTTTATTACCCGAATGCATACCAAAATAAAAAATTAAAACACAATTTCCTTAGTCATCACTTCTTCACCTCTCTTAAAAGTTACAATGGTTTTATCACCTTTTGCAAAACGTCCAAGTGCTTTCATGTAACTCATCATGTCAGTTACTTTGATATCACCCAGCTGAATAACGATATCTCCTGCTTTCAGGCCAGCTTTTTGCGCAGGCTTATCATCACTCACTCCATCAATTCTCATTCCTTCTCCATCAAAGGCATAATCAGGAACCACACCTAATGTTACTTTAAAACGCGGAGCATCTTCATTTTCGGAATCTTTTGTTTTTGTAAATGCAATTTTACTTTTATCATCCAGAATAGCGATCAGATTAAGCATAAACTCAAGAATCATTTGCTCACCACGATAATTAATTTTCTCTTCATCATCTTCCGGTTTATGATAATCGGCATGTGTTCCGGAGAAAAAGTGCAACACAGGAATATCTTTTAAATAAAATGAAGTGTGATCCGAAGGACCAACACCGGATTCGGTGGTTTTAATTTTTAATCCATCAATTTTAATAGAGGAAAATGCTTTATTAAATTCAGGTGATGTGCCTGCTCCATTGATAATCAGAACAGGATCTTCCGGTTTTAATCGGCCAATCATATCCATGTTTAACATGTAACTAATTTTTTCTGCAGGCACAGGCAAATGTTTAACAAGATGATTAGAACCCAATAACCCCATTTCTTCTCCTGAAAAAGCAATGAATAAATAATTATTCTTTTTATAAGGAGCATTGCGCAATAATCTTCCCAGCTCAATCAATCCTGCTGTTCCGCTGGCATTATCATCGGCGCCATTATGAATTAGTTTCTGATCACCGCGATACAACGACCCTTCTGTGCCATAACCCAGGTGATCGTAGTGAGCACCAATTACAACAGTATACTCCGCTTTATTATCTAAGTATCCGATTACATTGTGACCCGTGCGTTCTTTTTTAAGAATTTCTGTCTCGCCGGAAATAGTTGCTCCTTTGCTTTCAATTAAATAGGCTGCTGCTTCGCCACCTAAAAACACAACCGGAATTGTAGAAGGTGTAATACGGTTGGAATATTTTTTTGAAGGATTTTCAGTCTCCTTGCTGGTATTGATGAATATCACTGCCATTGCACCTTTAGCAATTGCAGAATCAATACGGGTGCGTAAGTCGGCATACTCGGCCATTTTTGAATGCGGATCCATCTCTGCCGGATAACCGGCTTCCATGATGAATATTTTTCCTGAAAGATCTTTAAGTCCCTCGTAATTGTTTGTGGTAGGTGCTGAAATTCCATAACCAACCTGAACACTTTTTCCTTCAAATTTTTTATTGGCAGAATAAGCAAGAGGGTAAAACTGTTCCTCTGGTTTAAATGCTTTTTTGTTCACCTTTAAAGCATTCGATGGTCCCATGTAAGAACCTGCAGTGAAGGGAAAAGGTTGAATATAACCCTGTGTTCCTTTCGGAAGCAGACCTACTGTTCTGAACTCACGTAACAGATATTCATAAGCAAGTTTTTCTCCTTCGGTACCCGTTTCCCTTCCCTCCATATTATCAGCCGACAAGGTGGTTATGTACTTTTTAAGTAAAATAGTGTCCGGGATCAGAGTCTTTATTTCTTGTCCGTAGGACAAAACGGGAACAGTTAAAGCACTAATTAAGAGGAGTTTGCGAAATATTTTCATAGATGAGTAGTTTCAATTAATTCAAGAAATGCGAATTTAAACAATTAGCCCGGTAATCAACTCTTATTGCCTGCAAAATGAATATAAAATGACTATTCTATTACGATGTAAAAACAAGTTAATTCAAATAAAATTTGTTTTTCTAAAATCCTTTTGTACATTTAGGTCGCTTTTTAGGGCCGTTTGGTCGTAATGTTCTGATTTTTAAAGAAATTTACTATTATGAAAAAATTTAAAACACTTATTGTAGATGATGAATTACATGGGCGTGAAAATCTTCGTGCGCTGCTCATCAACCACTGTAGCGAAATTGAAATTGTAGGAGAGGCTTCTTCTGTTTCTGAGGCACGTGACCGGGTTATTGAATTGAAACCGGATGTTGTATTCCTCGACATTCTCATGCCGGTGCACAATGGTTTTGATTTACTGGATCACTTTGCTGAACGAAATTTTGCGGTCATCTTTGTTTCCGCTTCAGTTGAATTCGGGATACAAGCGGTAAAAGCAGGAGTACTTGATTATGTACTTAAACCTATTAACATTAAGGAACTGCAACTTGCCGTGGGAAAAGTCAGAGCTTATTTTGAAAAAGGTGGTGAAAATGGGATCATTGCAAATAATGAATTTACAAGCATAGCGTTGGCCCATTCCAATGGTTTTAGTATGGAAGAAATTTCTAATATTATCAGACTCCAGGCCGATGATAATTACACGCGCGTGTTTACTGCAACCGGAAAACAATATCTTATCTCACGGCCACTCATTGATTTTGAAAGAAAACTTCCTCCGGGAAAATTTGTGAGAACTCACAAATCCTACATGATCAATATGCAATACCTCAAGGACTACAGTAATGAAGATGGTGGCACTGTGGTTTTAACAGATGGATTTAAAGTGCCGGTTTCTAAACGTAAGAATTCTGTCTTTCTAGAAACTTTAAGGAAATTTTCATTGATGATTCGTTCGTGATCAACTGATGAATTTTCAAATCTTCTCTAAATATTTTCCTTCCGGAATTTCATTCCATCAAGCGTTTTGCAGACATGTAGTGTTATTTAATTTTTTTACCACTTTAAACCTTGTTTGCTTTTGCAATATAACAAGCGGACAGATTTATCCTTACCAAAATTATTCTGTAAAAGAAGGACTCATTAACTCAAATGTTTATGGAATAAGTCAGGATAGTAGCGGATACATTTGGTTTGCTACCGAAAATGGGTTAAGCAGATTTAATGGGATCGAATTTGAAAACTATTCCTTATCAAAACTGGGTATCAGTTCATATATTTCTGCAATCTGCCCACAGAATAAAAACATCATTTATTTTGGCTGTGGCATCAATGGTCTTTATAAATTCAACATCCTTTCAGGCAAAGCCGATAGAATTAATAATGTTGATATTTCACAAAGCAATCAGATCATTGTAAAAAAGGATCTCTTGATTTCATTGCATGAATATCACAATTTTGATTTTATTAAATTGTCAGATGGTTTAACCTTTTCAAAAGATACCATTTATAATGCTCAACCCGGAAACAAAGCATTATCTATGAAAATGCTCCGCAACCAAAGAATTTTACTTGGCAGATCTGATGGCCTTTATGAATTCCAAAACGGGAGTCAGTTAAAAAAGAATATTCGGGAGATCAACGGAAGGCCGGTTTATTCCATTCATGAGACTCCTGATGGTACAGTATACATTGGCACCGATGGTACAATTTTAAAATTGCGTGGTGAACAAATAATTGACTCCATGAGTGTGGTTAGTGGAGAAGAATTGCGTGTGAGGAATATCATTGCAGATAACGAAAATGATTTATGGTTTAATGTGTGGGGCACGAAAGACATTTACATGATCTCGGGAAAATTGAAACTGAATGTTTCTGAGAAACTCACTCTAAAAAATGCTTCTGTGACTCATATGATGTTAGATCGGGCCGGGAACTTATGGACAGGGACATTAGGTAAAGGAGTTTATCTTTTCGCCAATATGCATTTGCGTAATTATCCAACATCAGACGAACTTCCTTCTGCTAATATTAAGAAAATAGTTAAAACCGAAAACGGTACACTTTTACTAGGCACAAACGATGGAGTTGCCTTCCTCAATCCGGTAAGTAAAGATATTGTGTCTGCAAAACATATGCCTCAGATGACGCAATTCGTCAGGGATATTACCTCAACCGGTGGAAACAATTTTGTTATTGGAATTACCGATATTCGTCTTGAAAAACCATTTATTGAAACCTATTCTGATAAAAATAATAATGTAACTATTCAGTATTCACATGGAAGCAGTCTGTGGTCAGATTCATCGGCAATTTGGGTTGGAAACTGGGACAACTCCATCACTCAATATCGACTCCCTGAATATAAAATGATTCGCAAATTAAATTCTGTTTTCAATCGTTTAAGTGCTAAGTTGCGCATCAATTCAATAATTAAGGATCGATTTAATCATTATTGGATTGGTAGTCAAAAAGGATTCTGTGTAATCAACAATGACGGAACAATATGGTATGCAGATACCACTCTGAATAATCATGAAGTTTCCTCCATAAAGGCATTGAATGGTGACACAATCTTGATTGTTACCAACAAGGGGCTATTCTTTTTTAAAAATCAGGAGGAATCATCTAACATCAAATTAATTGAACAAATTGATATCGATAACACTTCGTGCGCTTCTTTAACAGGCAAAAATGAATACCTGGTTGGCACTAAATACGGTTTATATTTCATCAGCACCGACACCAAAAAACTTTTGAATATTCATGATGGTATGTTATCTGACGATATCAATGATATTCATTATGACAAACAACGCAAAATAGCTTATGTTGCTACCACGGAAGGATTAGTTGAACTTGACTTAAATAAATTTAAGCATCGGTTATTTAAAAAATATCAACTTGATGATATTTACATTCAGCAGCAAGACACTATTTTTAGGCCCGGAGCTGTTTTAAACTTACCTCATACAAAAAATTCTTTTGCTATTAAATTTCATACGTTTAATTATTCCAATCCATATGCTTTAAAATATGAATACAGTTTAGATAATGGAAATTGGATTCCTTCGCCTTCAAAAGAAATTCAATTCGCATCACTGGAGCCCGGAGAACATACTATTAAAATAAGAGTTGGGGAAAGCTATAATTCATGGGGTCCTGTTTACAATCTTCAAATAAATATAGATCCGCCTTTTTACAGAACCATTTGGTTTTATATATTAACTACCATTGGAAGCGCACTACTTTTATTTGTATTTATCAGAAGGCAATTAAATACCATGAGAATTAAACAGGAAGAAAAATCAGCTACTCAACAAAAATTAGTAGAATTGCAACAAAAGGCACTTGCCAGTAATCTTAACCCACATTTCATTTTTAATTCATTGAATTCTATTCAACATTTTATCAATTCCCACAATCCTGCAGAAGCAAACGACTACCTCTCTAAATTTTCACGCCTAATGCGGATGCAATTGAATATGGCGGATAAAAGTTTTATTACCTTACATGAAGAAATCAGTCGTCTCGAATTTTATCTCAGTTTGGAACAAATGAGGTTTGGAGAAAAGCTCACCTGGCAAATTGTAGTCGACCCCAATATCGACCCGTACAGATTAGAGATACCCAACATGATAATTCAACCCTTTATTGAAAATGCAATCTGGCACGGCATCATGCCCTCGGCTGTGCTTGGAAATATACAGTTAAGCATTCAGCTTTTACCTGCCAAAAAACTGGAAATAATTGTGGCAGATAATGGAGTGGGTTATGGGCAGAATAAATCCACCTCCGAACCCGGTCATGAATCTAAAGGTGTGAAACTCATCACCGACCGTCTTTCCCTACTTGACCCCGATGCCTCCAAACTATTAGTGTTTGAAAATAATTTCCCGGGCACGAAAGTGATTATACAGCTGACTCAAAAAATGTATAGGTTGCAAGAAAAAAGTTGAGTATTTAACTAATTTAAAGCCTTATCTTGCCTGTTTGTGACTTATTTTATTTCATTTTTAATCGCAATAAATTCCCGTTCCCTCATTCAAATAGCCCGTTCCCTCAAAAAATGGGACACTTGCCATAGTCCCTATTGTTGAATCAAACAGTGTTTCTTTCCTTTGTTAGTGTGTTAATTAAAACGGTGCAGCAGCTTTTCAAATCTGGCGCCGTTTTTTTTCGCTATCCCCTCCTCAAAGGCAGCATGTTGAATGCTGCCTTTGTTTGTTTTCATTTAATGCCTTTCCTATAGATCAAACCCGAAAAAAGTCATTAACCTTAACAAAAACAGATTTCCCTCAAAAACTCCTGCCGTTCCCTCATTGGCTATTGGCAGTAAAACTATTCCCTTGTTTCTTTGACTCATTCTTTTCAACATGTGGTCAGGATGCAGCAAGGGACCCCATACTTTTCGAAGAGCTTTTCAACCGCTTTCGGTCCACCCACCGGAAGCGGTTTAGCTTTTAAAGGAAAGTGTAGAGTTAATTGGCGAGTGGGAGAGTTAGTATGAATGATTTTTCCTTGAACAAACTTTTACAGGAATAAGTGGGGATCAAATAATAATATTCAAATTCCTAGCAAAAAATTATTCCCATTCTAGACAACTGTCAATAACTGAAGATCAGAACCAAAGTGTATCTCAGAATTGAGTTACAACACCAAAATATAATCGAGATTCTGTTTGTTTTATTTAAAATAATTTTAATAAGTTCGCTAATTACGAACTTTTTTACAAATTTAAGTATATTTGTGAAAGTTCACCTCATTAAGCGACAAAGCATTAAAGCTTACACTAAAAAGCAACATGCTGAAAACTCATTCAATGAATGGCTGTGCAAGATAAAAGAAGCGGATTGAAATAAGCCAATGGAAATGAAAGCAACATTCAATTCAGTAGACTTTTTAGGCAAAGGATGTGATAGAGTAGTGTTTGATATAGGAGGAAATAACCACAGATTGATATGCAAATATTATTTTGGTAAAAAAAATTCATTTATACGTCTATTGGTTGGGAACACATGCTGAATATGATACACTCAATGCAAAGAAAGAACAATATACTGTCACTTTAAATATTAGAAAACAATAGTAAATGGTTAAAAAAGATAGAATAAAATGAATAAAAGTGAAGATTTAAAATATCCTGTAATTCGAAATTATAAACAGTATTATCAATATTGTGAGATTCTGGAATCACTATTAGAAGAAAAAAATCAAACAAATAAAATTGAGGATGAGATTGATTTATTAACTGTTTTGATAGAAAAATATGATGATGAACAAACTTCACGTTCTACTCTTGACCCGGTACAATTATTATATACATTTATGGCTGAACATAACATGAGTGCAAGTGATTTATCAAAAAAATTAGATGTTGGCAAAAGTTACATTTCTGAAATTCTTAATTACAAAAAATCATTTTCAAAAGATATTATTCGTGGACTTGCTAAATTGTTTAAGGTCAAACAAGAAGCTTTCAATAGAGAATATCCGTTACTTGCTCAAAAGATTATAAAACCGGGGAAAACTAAATACGCATCAAAAAAATCTAACTCTTACTCAGTTAATGATACAGCAATTTATAAAAGTGTGCAAGATGCAAAAGAAGTACGTGCAATCAAAAAATCTAAACAAAATGTGAAGGCAAAAGTAAGAGCGAAAATTTGAATTTTAGTTGTTAAATTATAGGCTTACCTGCCGGTTAAAACAATATACATTTGAAGTTTCACACCTTGGATCAACTCAATAGGCACCAAATAAAATTGTAACTTTACGGAATTCGGAATTGGTCACTGATCACTCTTCACTTTATTCTTATTCGCCAATTGTCCACAAGCGGCATCGATGTCTTTACCTCTGCTGCGCCGTACATTCACAATAATGTTGCGGCTTTCTAAAAAAACTTTAAAAGCTTCGAGTTTATCTTCCCGGGCGTTTACAAATTCACCGCCTTCAATAGGATTGTATTCAATAAGATTTACTTTGCAGGGAATAATACGGCAAAATTCAGCCAACTCTTTTGCATCTGTCAACTCATCATTAAAGCCATTAAAAACAATATACTCATACGTTACCCGCGATTCGGTTTTATCATAAAAATATCGCAATGCTTTGCGAAGAGCTTCAAGGGAATTATGTTCATTGATGGGCATAATTTTATTGCGCTTCTCATCATTAGCCGCATGGAGCGATAATGCAAGATTAAATTTCACCTGATCGTCGCCCAACTTCATAATCATCTTGGCAATCCCTGCTGTTGAAACAGTGATCCGTTTCGGCGACATATTTAATCCATCAGGTGCCGTAATTCGTTCTATCGATTTAAGAACGTTACTGTAATTCAACAACGGTTCTCCCATGCCCATATAAACTATGTTACTCAGCGGAATGGAATAATTATCCTCTGCTTGCTTTTTAATGATGGCAACCTGATCGTAAATTTCGGCGGCATCTAAATTTCGGATTCTATCAAGTTTACCTGTTGCACAAAACTTGCAGGTCAAACTACATCCAACCTGAGATGAAACACACGCCGTCATTCGCTCATCGGTAGGAATTAAAACACCTTCAATAATCTGACCATCATACAACCTGAATCCACTTTTAATTGTGCGATCGTTGCTTATCTGACTCGTGGCAACGGAAACAGCATTCAGCAAAAAAAGATTTTTAAGTTTTTGACGAAGCTCTTTGGAGAGATTGGTCATTTCATCAAATGATCTTGCCGATTTCTGCCAAAGCCATTCATGAACCTGCCGTGCACGAAATGGTTTTTCTCCCATCTCCTTAAAATAGGTTGTGAGTTCTTCCAATGAAAGTTTACGGATGTCGGGAATCAGTACCATGTTAGAGTGCAAAGTTAATGAATTTATCGAAACATTACTCTATATCATTGATTTTGTGTTAATTACATTGCCAAAACGTTTTAATTTATCACTTAAACTCCTTAAACTTCTACAAAAGAGGGAGCTCAACATTCTCTAAAAATTCAAGACCTTTGCGGAATGCGAAAATTTTCAGCCGATTTTATTCTGAGTCCCGATGGTCGTTTACTTCGTGATCACACTTTGGTTGTTGGTGACGACCATCAAATTCTGGATTTGTTGGCTTCAAATTTTGAAGATGCTGAATTCCAATCAGGAATTTTATCGCCCGGTTTTGTAAATACTCATTGTCATCTAGAGCTATCACATTTCAAAAATAAAATATCAAGCAATACCGGCCTTGATGGATTTATAAATGAATTTGTGCGTGCCCGCAAATCAGAAGATAGTGATAGCATGTCGGCTATTGAAGAAGCAAACAAACTCATGTGGGAGAAAGGCATTCAGGCTGTTGGAGATATTTGCAATAATGATTCAACGTTCGCCATTAAAAACAAAAGCAAAATCAGATACCATAGTTTTATTGAAATTTTCTCGATGCAAAAAGAGGAAGCTGAAAAAACGTTTTCAGATGGAATCAGCTTACTCAAAAAAGCTATTGCTTCTCATCAAAATGCATCACTTATTCCGCATGCACCTTATTCCTCTTCGTCTAAATTATTTGAACTGATTAAAACTTACCATCAACAAAAACCCTCACTATGGTCCATTCATAATCAGGAAAGCGAATCGGAAAATGAAATGTTTGTTCATCGCAGCGGTAAACTTTTGAATATGTTTACTCAAAAAGGAATCGACATGAGTTGGTTTTCCTCAACCGGAGCAAACTCTCTTCAAACAATTTCAAAATACTTTCCATTAAAATCGAAAATCTTATTGGTGCATAATACTTTCACCAATGTTTCAGATATTAAATTTCTTAAAGAAAACAATTTTTTCGATCGGGTTTGGCTGAGCCTTTGTTCGAAGGCCAATTTGTTCATCGAAGGCCAATTACCCGATGTAGCTATGCTGCAAGAGCAAAATTGCCGGATAACAATTGGCACCGATAGTTTAGCATCGAATAATACGTTGTCAGTACTTGATGAATTGATAGAAATTCAAAATGCCTTTCCTGATATTTCTGTTGAATCGCTGCTAACATTTGCCACGAAAAATGGAGCTGAATATTTTGGATGGAACGATTTAGGTTCGTTTACCAGGAACACGAAACCGGGCATCATTAACATCATTAACTCAAGTAATAAAAATCTTGGTAAAAATAGCCAAGTGATCCGAATAATTTGATCAAGGGCATAAAGTTTTTCTTTTATAAAAAGAAATTTAATGTCAATGCCGGCACAAAGCTTTATCAGAATGCACTACCCGAAATGCGAGAAATTTGTTCAGTAATCTACTTTCCTCTAAGCTTACATCGGAACGAATAACCCGGCCATCCTTTTTTTCAAAAAAACAAACTTTATCCCGGTACATAAATTCCACATAAACATTCTCGGGAGAGGAATTCAACAATTTAACGAATTCAAAAAATACCAATTGTACATCATCTTCTTTATGATACAAATCAAGATTTTGTAAACGGGGATCATCGGTGGTGATTACTGAAACTAGATTTTTTTGAAAATCAAAAATCTGAGTTGATGCCGGAATGAACTGGTGATTGGTAAGATTCCCTTCCGTGCGAAGATTGCTAAACATCGAAAAACTCGCTTCCGTTTTTAATCCAAGATATGGAGCAGCTCCATTCATAAAAATTAAACCGGGAATGATCAATGCCCATCCGACTTTATACTTTTTCTCACTATTAACATCTTTAGTTAAAATGATTCCCCCCAATGAGTTAAAAAATATCAACAAATACAGTCCACCATAAAGCAACCAGCAAATTAATGATACCAGATTAAAATAAAACATTTGGTTGGATAAAAATAAACCGATAAGCAGTGTGACACCACCAACCAAACCTATTTTTATTTTTGAATGGTATTTGAACCAAATAGCATAAAAATGATTAGTCGTTTTATCGTTCCAGAAAAATATAAAAGCAGTAAACAACATTGCCGAGAAACTAAAAATTCCATTATGACTATTTAAGCTTAATAATAAATGAAATACCATACCAAATAATAATCCTACATTTCTCCACTTCTTTGAGATTAGTAATATAGGAATTAGTGCTTCAGCAATGAGCGTAAAATAAATCGAGAAATTTGCAAAGAATGTCCAGTTGTGATAAAAAGCGTCTCTGATAAAATCGAAATGAAATAAATATGCACGATTAAAAATATCTTCAAATAAAAGTGCACCACAACTGATTTCAGCATCATGAAAATCATAGTTTAATTTGTGCAATACCACATAAAAATACAATACTACCAATGACCATCTTGCAGCCAGGACAGTCTTATCGAAAAAATAATTTTCAAACTTCTGTTTTACTTGCTTATACAGGCAATATATTCCCGATGTGATCAAAAACATTACATTCAGAAACCATTCAAAGAGAATATGGTTGGGAATATGCGGCATTTTAGTAAATACCAATACAACAGAAGTAATTAAAGCTGTAAAAAAGAAATAGTTTTTAATCGGATACACCAAATGCAAAATGCCGGAAGCAAATGCTACCAAAAATAAAAACAAATAGTCTTCCGACCAATAATGAAATGAAGCAAGATGAAATAGAACACTAAAGCACCATAATTTGGTGAACAAAAATAATTTTTTGCTTTGTGTATCTGTTAAGTCCATTAATCAGTCAATAAATCTGTTCTTCCATTTTGGTTCCGGAATCCAGCACACCTCTTTCTTACCAAACATCCGATATCGGTTTTTGGCTACCAGATCATAAATTCCATTACTTAAAAACTGAGGTACAATTGCAAATCCTGATGCTAAATTCCATGGCATCTTTAAATGCTTTGTAATTTTTAATACCGCTGAACTTTTCTCGTAAACTTTTCCATTTTCAATGAACACAATACTTTCCAGTCCTTTTTGTGTCACTTTGAAATCTTTCAATAATTTTTGACCTGTTTCCGACTGAAGCGAAGCGAAAGTAATATCGGAATCCTTTTCGTTGGATAAAACAAATTGCACAAACCCATTACACAGATTGCATATACCATCAAAAAGCAAAATTGGTTTTTCCATAAAACTAGCTAAGCCCTAAATTTAAAATTTCATAAATTTATAATAATTGCATCATCTGTGCAAATCTGCAATAAAAAAGACTTTCATGTCATTGGAAAGTGGAATTCAAACAACTTTACTATTAACAACACAGCAGAAAATTAGTTATCATTGGTTAATATTCTATTAATCATTAGATTGCAAATATTCAAAAGATCACCAATCCTCTTTTTTCTCCTTTGCATCACTACTCATTCCTTTTTCAAGGGCCGCTATGATTTCCTTGATTTTCTCATCTGTTTGCTTGAGATAATAAGGATAAGAGGGATTAAAGGAAGGAGACCCTGCATCTTTCCATCTTTCAATAGGAAAAGCCGATGTTTGTTGCCAGCCAATTTTTGTTATCTCGTACCGGTATTTTCCTTCTTTCAAAGCAAGGCTCAAGGTATACATAACATCACCTGCACCGGTTACCACTCCTTTTTTATCAGCTTCATTAGATATTTTAAACCGAGCTTTAATCAACAACTTTCCTTCTTCCGGGTTTTTTTCTCTGATAACATCTGCCGGGTTTTTATAATAAGTATTGGCCCATGTAAAAGCTCGTTTGTACAAATCCGCTTTACTAATGCCTGCAACTTCAACCACTTTGATATAGGAATAGAGTCCGGTAGAAGAATCTACCGGCAATTCAGGAATTACTACAGGTTGTTGCTTATTCTTTTGAGCCACGAGAGGAGAGGCTAATACGAAGAAGCAAATAAGGATTGCAAATAAACTTTTCATTTTTGAATTGTGGGCTAGATGGTAATACAACGGTTAAAATTAACACAAAGTATTCAAAGAAAAGCGTAGATTGCTCAGGAAGTTTTTACTTTAATCTTCAATTTCGTTCCCGGCTTCAGACTTTTCGAATTATGAATATTGTTCGTCTTTTTTAAATCATCCACCGAAATACCATCATAACGTTTTGCAATACTCCACAAAGTATCGCCCGGTTGAACAACATGATACACATAATTCTTTATTATGGGTTTGGCAGCAACGGGTTGTTTTTTTATCGGTTGTGTTTTAACCGGAGTCGGAGATTTTTTAACAGATGTGGATTCCGCTTTTGCTAATGACGAATCTACCTTTACCGAATCGTTTGTGTTTGTATTTTCAACAATTTGAAGTGCCCCCTCCTCTACTTGTGGAACAGTTTCATCTTCATTGTCGAGAACATTTGGGTTTTTTATAGCAACTTTTTTGGGAACATTCACATAAACTAAAAGCTTTTGACCTTTAATTATTTTATTGGAATGTAATCGGTTCCATTTTTTGATTTGTTGGTAGGATGTATTGTACTTACCTGCAATCACTGATAAACTTTCACCGCTTCGAACTGTATGAGTCCGTTTTTGTTTTGTCCATACAGTTTTATAAACTACATTACTGTCACCCTCCGCTACCAGCTCATCCTTAGCAGGTTCGCTTATCATACTCTTTCTGGCTAAGGGCCCTCCAGCTGTTGGCGTCATTGGACCGCAACCGATACGTTCATAATAACTATTGAGCATGGAAGCAACAATTTCATTTCTTAAATAAGGACCATCCACACCCAAAACAATACTAATCATACGGTGACCTTCCTTTTTGGAAGTTGCAACCAAACAAAATTTAGCACGCTTAGTGTATCCTGTTTTTAAGCCATCAACATCATTTTCATAATCAATTACCAGGTGATTGTGGTTTCTGAAAATTCCGGTTCTTTTATCATTAGTAACTTCAGCATAACCGATAGAAGTAATTTTTAAAATCTCTTCATGCTTCAACAATTCAAGTGCAAGTAATAACAAATCATGTGGTGAAGAACTGTTATCAACTTCCTTAACTACGCCGGGCAACCCAGAAGGATTAGAATAAAAAGTGTTCTTCATATTCAACTCTGCTGCGCGGGTATTCATGCGTGTTACAAAAGTTGCGAGATCGCCGTTCAAGTATTTCCCTATGTCGGCGCATGCAAGATTGTTGGATGGGATCATTGCCAACTGCACTAACGACTCAAGCGTATAGGTTTCTGTGGTTTTATAAACAGATCTGCTTTTCCTGCTTTTCTTGTAAACGCGGTCAACCACCACTTCATCGGACCAGTCATTTTTACCGGCTTTAATATCTTCAACAGCTAACAGCGCCACCATCATTTTAGTAAGTGATGCAATCGGATATGCGTAATACATATCTTTTTGCCACACCACTGCCCCACGTTCTGCATCATATAATAATCCGGCACGGACTTCATTGGCTCTTACGGGAAGATCACCAATGGTGTCAACAATAAACAAACTTTGCGGTTTGACTTCGGCACTAACTGTTGCAGTTTCCGGTAAATCTCCGGTAACTTCTTGTGCCGATAACTGCCCGGAAACGCATGCGGTGAGCATCATTGCCGGGATTAATAGCTGAACTGTAAATTCCTTTAGTGTCTTCATTTTCCGTTAAGAAGTTGCAAGGTTAGTGAAAATATTATGGTAACTGTGCTTGATTACCAATCACTTACTAACATTTCGTTGTTCAAATCAACCTTGAGGCTGACCACTAACTTTATTTTACGGATAATTATGAAAAACGTTTCCCCTATTACAAAAGTACACCAAAACAAATAAAAAAGTACTGGATAACAACCAATTATTACAAAATTTCGACCTTCTACCACATTTTACTCAATACAAATTAACCAGAAATATTAGACTGAAGGAGAGCCTCTGCAAAAAGAAAATCCTCTTTAAAAGTGATTTTTATGTTGGAGATTTCACCTTCTTCGAGATGAATTTTGCTTCCTGAAAATTCCAACACACTCGCGTCGTCAGAAAAATACTGATCAGAATTTTTAACGTATGCAGCTTTAATCAATTCTAAATCAAAACATTGTGGCGTTTGTACCATTACAAATTCATCCCGGTTCACGGCTGTATTCAAAAGAGCATTCACCGAACGTAATGATTCCCGCACCGGAATAACCGGAACGGCATTTCCACGAATAATGGCGCTTTGAAGTAAAACAGAAATCAAACTTCTCGAAACCAATGGTCTCACTGCATCATGAATGGCAACAATTCCCGGAGCAGATGTAGCATTTAGTCCATTTATAACAGACTGAGTGCGTGTAGACCCTCCTTGAACCAATAAGGGTTTTAATAAAAATGAATGTTCATCACAAAGTTCTTTCCAGAAAGCAAAGTGCTCGGCAGGTAAAACGAGAATAATGTCATCAACAAGTCCCTGAAATTTTTCAAGTGTGTGCATCAAAACCGGTTTCCCGAGAAGCGGTAAAAATTGCTTAGGGATACCTCCGCCCATACGAACACCGGAACCACCGGCAACCACTATTGCGAATTTTTTCAATCGTTTAAAAATTTAGCAACGGTGAAGTTACCAATTCCTTGCAGATTTATAAAATTAACATGGCGTCGCCATAGCTAAAGAAACGGTATTTTTCTTTAATGGCAACTTTGTAGGCATGCATAATCAAATCATACCCACCAAAAGCAGCGGTCATCATCAACAAAGTTGATTCGGGCATGTGAAAATTGGTAATCATACAATTTGCAACACTAAAATCGTAAGGAGGAAAAATAAATTTATTGGTCCAGCCCGATGTAGGCTTCAGTTCACCCATTGTTGAAACCGATGATTCTACTGCACGCATGCTGGTTGTTCCCACAGCACAAATTCTGCGTTTTTTCGCACGTGCTTTATTCACAATATCAGCAGCTTCACCCGGAATAAGAAATTGTTCAGAATCCATTTTATGTTTGGTCAAATCTTCTACTTCCACAGGACGGAAAGTGCCAAGTCCAACATGCAAAGTTACTTCAGCAATGTTCACACCTTTCAGCTCCAGGCGCTTCAGTAATTCACGGCTGAAATGCAATCCTGCCGTAGGGGCAGCAACAGCACCTTCGTGCTTTGCATAAACAGTTTGATATCGCTCCTTATCTGCCGGTTCTGCTTTTCTTTTAATGTATTTTGGAAGGGGTGTGTGACCTAACAATTCAATTGTTTTACGGAACTCTTCAGGAGTACCATCAAAAAGAAAACGGAGTGTACGTCCTCTTGAAGTTGTATTGTCGATGACTTCAGCCACCAGCATATCGTTTTCACCAAAATAAAGTTTGTTCCCAATTCTTATTTTGCGTGCAGGGTCTACCAATACGTCCCACAATTTGCTTTCGCGATTTAATTCGCGCAATAAAAAAACTTCAATCTTGGCTCCGGTTTTTTCTTTGTTTCCATAAAGTCTTGCCGGAAAAACACGGGTGTTATTTAATATCAAAACATCTTCTTCACCAAAATAACCGATCACATCTTTGAAAACTTTGTGTTCAATTTTTCCTGTTTTGCGATCCACCACCATTAAACGTGATTCATCGCGGTTGGCCGACGGATGTGTCGCCAGCATATTCTCACTAATGTTAAATTTGAATTGAGAGAGTTTCATAACAATTGATTAAAGATAATTTACGGATTTCTTTATTCGGGGGTGCAAAGATAGTGCAAGAAGCAGCGTTTTCGACCTTCTGCCCTTAATTATTTGATAATGAGCCATTTTTTGTAAAATATATTCTACATTATATGGTTCTTCAAAATTACCTTAAAAACGATACAAAATGCTGACTTTTAAGGTGTTTGCTCTATTGTTTTAGGCTTTCCATATTGCTCAATAAAGGCAGGAAGCTCCATAGCGTTTTCGAGTGTAATGTTACCAATACGGGTTCTTACAAGAGATTCGAGACAAGCTCCCGAGTGAAGTGCTTTTCCAAAGTCGTGAGCCAATGATCTGATATAAGTACCTTTACTACATACAATCCGAAAAGATACAACCGGAAAGTGAATAGCCGTTATCTCAAAAGCACTCACCTCAACTTCACGTTCTTTCACAGGCACCTCCTGACCTTTTCGAGCCATTTTATAAGCCCTTTTCCCATCAATTTTGACTGCAGAATGGGGAGGAGGAAATTGAGTGATCTTGCCGGTAAATTGCTTCGTTGTGTCATAAATTGCAGCTTCCGAAATATGTTCCACGGGAAAGGTAGCATTTACGGGTCGCTCCAAATCGTACGATTCTGTGGTGACTCCAAGTCTGAAAGTGCCGGTATATTCCTTTTCCTGACCCTGATAAAGTTCTATTTCTTTGGTTTTTTTACCGGTGCATAATATTAACAGGCCCGTAGCCAACGGATCCAATGTACCTGCATGGCCTACCTTTTTCACTCTCAAAGCACCCCTGATTTTTGCAACAACATCAAAAGATGTCCAGCGAAGTGGTTTATTGATAAGTATGACTTCCCCGGTTTCAAAGTCCATGGTGATCAATCTACAATTTTGAGGTCAACACCCATCACCATTAAAATAATAATAATAACGCCTAGGGCTATACGATAATAGCCATAAACTTTCAATCCATATTTGGTTACCACACCAATAAAAGATCGAATGGCAAGAACGGCAACAATAAAAGCTACGATGTTTCCAACTACAAGTAAAGTAATTTGATTTTGTTCAATAATAACACCTGACTTATAAAACTCATAAAGTTTGTAAACAGTAGCTGCAAACATGGTAGGTACTGCCAGAAAAAAAGAAAACTCTGCAGCAGTTTTTCGTGAAAGTCCCTGCATCATTCCGCCTATGATGGTGGCTGCCGATCGGGAAACACCGGGGATCATTGCGATCACCTGGAACATTCCAATTTTGAAGGCAGTTTTATAGGAAATTTCATCGTCCGTTTGATCTTTCTTTTCTTTAATAATATGATCCATGAAAATCAAAAATACACCTCCGGCTAAAAGCATATAGGCCACCACCGCTACATTACCTAAAAGCGAATCAATAAAATCATTCAATAGTTTTCCAAAAACCGCTGCGGGTATAAATGCTATGAACAATTTATAGTAAAAGTCAAGGGATTGAAAAAAACGTTTCCAATACAAAAAAACAACTGATAGGATAGCTCCAAATTGAATGGAAACGGTGAATGTTTTAGTAAAGCTGTCTTCCGCAATCCCCATCAAAGAAGAAGCAATAATCATATGTCCGGTTGAAGAAATCGGAAGGAATTCGGTGATCCCTTCAACAATACCCAAAATAATGGCCTCTAGTAAGGTCATGGTTCAGGGTTAGTCTTTTGATTTTTTTACAATGGCATATATTTCAAGCACAAAACCCGACAATACCAGCAGTGGAGCCAATGTAATTCGGCGGAAGCTAAAAATTTCCTCACTAAAAACAGCAGGGTCTTTGGTGCCACCTCCTGCCATTAAAATAAATCCAAGCAAAATCAACCCAATGCCGCTCAGCATAAGGATATAGTTGATTCTACCAAAAGCGAAATCGACGGATTGTTTTTCTTTAGCCATGTCTTTATTTCTCTAAATTATTCTTCAATATTAATATAAATCTTGTGTATTCCTACGAAGATACTTATTCACTGCAAAATAAGTGCTGATGCCGGCAATAAAAACTCCTGCCGCCAATACACCACCCATCAAGCTCAAAATCATGTTATAGTCTTGTATTTCAACCAAATCCGGAATTTCTTTGCGGGAAAAATACAACAATACGGCTAACAAAACATTTGCTATGGTGGCCCCATAAAATCCTTGCATAATCCCACCTACTACAAATGGCCTTCTAATAAAACCGCGAGTCGCACCCACTAGTTTCATACTTTTTATCAGTAATCGTCGCGAGTATAAAGACAATCTGATGGTATTATTGATCAAAGCTGCTGCAATAAAAAATAACAACCCGCTAAAACCTAAAATCACCAGACCTAAAGTCCTCATATTCTTATTGATCATATCAATAAGAGATTGCTGATAATACACTTCTTTAACCGCACTAAAAACTGAAATTTGAGTTTTCAGGGCGTTTACCGATTCCATATCCGCATATTGTGCTTTCAACTTTACATCAATGGAGCCCAGTAACGGGTTATATCCTAAAAATCCTACGAAATCTTCTCCTAAATCTGCTTTCAACTGAGCGGCAGCTTCGTCTTTAGTAATGTAGGTAGTTGATTTTATGTATTCTGATTTTTCGAGTGTTTTCATCAATTTACTGATGTCATCCAGAGTGGCGTCAGGCAGAAGCATCACCGAAAGTTGGATATTTTCCTTCACATAATTGGAAATTTTGCGGGCGTGCAACACCAACACTCCCAAAGTGCCGATCATAAAAAGAACCAGCGAAATGCTGATTACTGTTGAAATGTAGGAAGTCCGGAGGGTTTTCCGGGCCATTTTGTTGCCTTCTGGAGCCATTTTTTATTGGGAAGCCACAAAAGTAGTCTTTTTCAGCCTCATGGCAAGACACAGTGAGTGGGTATTTTAGAGGATTATTAACACCCAAAAGGTTCATAAAGGGCCATTTTTACTATCTTCGTAGCCTCATTTTTCCCAGCCGAGGAATTTAATAGCTGCACCACCCTTGTTGTTCTTTTAACACAACGGAATGTTGCCCATACCGGTTTTTTTCCTGGTGGGATGATGAATCAGTTTTATTTATGGAATACAATTTTGGTGAAATAGAAAAACGCTGGCAACAGTATTGGAAAGAAAATGAAACCTACAAAGTTTCGGAAGATCCCGCTCGTCCGAAATTTTATGTGTTAGATATGTTTCCTTACCCGTCGGGTGCGGGACTGCATGTAGGCCATCCGTTAGGTTATATCGCATCCGATATTTTTTCAAGGTATAAAAAAATGAAAGGTTTTAATGTGCTGCATCCTATGGGTTACGATGCCTTTGGGTTGCCTGCAGAACAATACGCCATTCAAACCGGACAACATCCTGCCATCACTACCGCTGCAAATATTTCGAGGTATCGTGAACAGCTTGATCGTATTGGATTTTCTTACGACTGGAGCCGCGAAGTGCAAACATGCGATCCCTCCTATTACAAATGGACACAGTGGATTTTCTTAAAACTTTTCGGCTCCTGGTACAATAAAAAATCAGATAAAGCTGAATCAATTCCTAGTTTGATTGTTGAATTTACACTAAATGGAAATGTTGAAATTCAAGCAGCCTGCAGTGAAACAAATTTGTTCACCGCTAGAGATTGGAATTCCTTTTCTGAAAATGAACAACAAACTATTTTACTTAATTATCGATTGGCTTTTCTCAGCGAAGCAATGGTGAATTGGTGTCCTGCTTTAGGAACTGTGTTGGCTAATGAAGAGGTTAAAGATGGAGTTTCTGAACGCGGTGGTTACCCTGTAGAGCGTAAACTCATGAACCAGTGGAGCCTCCGAATAAGCGCTTACGCAGAACGTTTACTTACCGGATTAGAGACCATTGATTGGAGTGATTCTATTAAAGAAGCACAACGAAACTGGATAGGCAAGTCGGAAGGCGCGTTAGTGAGCTTTTTACCTCTAGCCCCTGAATGGGAATTGGAGGATGAGGGTGGAATAGTGAGCTCGGGGGTGGAAGTTTTTACCACCCGTCCCGACACCATTTTTGGAGTCACCTTTGTTACCCTTGCACCTGAGCACGAACTGGTCAATCATATAACGACTCCCGAATATACGAAGCAAGTAGCGGAATACATTGCATTTGCGAAAAACCGTTCCGAAAGAGAACGCATGGCGGATGTTAAAAAAATTACAGGCCAATTTACCGGTGCTTATGTAATTCATCCTTTTACTAAAAATAAAATTCCGGTATGGATTGGTGATTATGTGCTGGCAGGCTATGGCACAGGCGCTGTAATGGCGGTACCCGGTCATGATAGTCGCGACTATGCTTTTGCCAAACATTTTGGTTTACAAATAATTGAAGTTGTTGAAGGTGGCGACATCGAAAACGAAGCTTTTGAAGCTAAAACAGGAACTGTTATCAATAGTGATTTTTTGAATGGGCTTGAAGTGGAGGATGCCATCAGTAAAGCTATTGATAAAATTGTAGAGAATGGCTTGGGTGAAAAACGTGTGAACTATCGCTTGCGCGATGCCATTTTTGGTCGACAAAGATATTGGGGAGAACCTATTCCGATTTATTATAAAAATGGAATTCCTTATCCGCTTCCTGAAGAAGATTTGCCGTTGATATTACCCGAAGTAGATAAATTTTTACCCACCGAAACCGGCGAGCCACCACTTGGAAGAGCGAAAAATTGGAAATACAAAGGTGAGTATGAATATGAACTCACCACCATGCCCGGATGGGCCGGATCATCGTGGTATTTTTTGAGATATATGGATGCGAATAATAAAGATGCATTTGCTTCTCCTGCAGCACTCAGCTATTGGAAAGATGTGGATCTTTATTTAGGTGGATCGGAACATGCAACAGGTCATTTGTTATATGTACGGTTCTGGACAAAAGTGTTGTTTGATTTGGGATTTATTCAGGTAGACGAACCCGCTAAAAAACTGATTAATCAGGGAATGATTCAGGGTGTGTCTTCATTTGTTTATCGGATAAATGGGACCAATAAATTTGTTTCTGCCGGACTAAAAAATAGTTATGAAGTTTCGGCATTGCATGTGGATGTAAATATTGTTTCAAATAATATTTTAGATACCGATGCATTTCGCACATGGCGTGAAGAATATTCCAATGCGGAATTTATTTTGGAAGATGGAAATTATATTTGCGGCCACGAAGTTGAAAAAATGTCCAAGTCAAAATGGAATGTTGTAAGTCCCGATCTCATTATTGAACAATATGGAACAGACTGTTTGCGGATGTATGAGATGTTTTTGGGTCCTATTGAACAAAGCAAACCCTGGAACACGAATGGAATTACAGGTGTTTCCGGTTTTATACGGAAATTCTGGAGGTTGTTTTTTCAAACCGGTTCATTTGAAGTTTCGCAAGAACCAGCCACAAAAGCTGAATTAAAAATTCTTCACAAAACCATTAAGAAAGTGAGTGATGACATTGAGCGATTTTCGTTTAACACTTCGGTGAGTACATTTATGATTTGTGTAAATGAACTAGGCGAACTCAAGTGCAACAAAAAGGAAATATTGGAGCCATTAACAATTCTTATCGCACCTTTTGCACCGCATTTGGCCGAAGAATTATGGAGTCGTTTAGGAAACAACAAATCAATAACTAATGCATCATTTCCACTTTGCAACGAATCTTACCTCACCGAAGACGAATTTGAATACCCTGTTTCAATCAATGGCAAAACACGATTCAAACAAACGCTTTCGCTGAGCCTCACCAAAGAACAAATTGAAACAGAGGTTTTAAATTCAGAGGATATGTCGAAATACCTTAGTGGATCTAAACCCAAAAAAGTAATTATAGTACCCGGTCGTATTGTTAACATTGTTATATGACCCTATTCCCAATTGAATCAACTACAAAATGAAATTACTCACACAACACATCGAAGCACTTATCTTCACCAGCGATCAGGCACTAACACCTGATGAAATAATAACCTGTTTAAAAACGGTTTACGGATGGGAGTTAAAGAAAGAGGAAATTCTTGAAATCATTGAAGAAATTAAACTGAAATATATTGATGAAACTTTTTCGTTTGAGCTGAATGAAATTGCCGGAGGGTATCAATTCCTCAGCAAAAAAGAATTTCATACTGCTATTCATGTAATGCTTCAATTGAAAGAGAAAAAACGTCTTTCAACTGCCGCTCTCGAAACACTCGCCATCATTGCTTACAAACAACCTATATCAAAACCCGAACTCGAACATATTAGAGGGGTGAGTTGTGATTATTCCATTCAAAAACTCTTAGAAAAAGAACTGGTGGTGATTGCAGGAAAAGGTGATGGACCGGGAAAGCCGTTGTTGTACGCCACAAGTAAAAACTTCATGGATCATTTCGGATTACGTTCTGTGAAAGACTTACCGAAATTAAAAGACATACAATCAATTGATTCAAATGAAATCGGAATGCCTTTGGATTTAACTGAAGAAATTCCTGAAGATTTAGCACCTGTGGAATCAATGGAAGGTGAAGAATTGATGAATGAGGAACAAAATAGAGTTGAGACCGATGGAAATGAAAATACCACATTTTTTCCTGAAAATACTGATTTACCCAATGATGAAACCATTCAAAACAATTGAACAACAAGAAATTGATTTTTTGGAACACCCTTTGCAATAGCCCTGCAATATGAAAATTGCTCACCGGTATATTTTATTCCTGTTGCTCCTAACCAATACGGCCTTTGGGCAGGTTACTTTTAGAAATGTACATAATAAGGCTTTTAAACCAGGTGAAATTGTAGAATACCGTATTCACTACGGTTTTGTTGATGCAGGTATCGCTCGTTTAGAAGTGAAACCATCCAAAACAGAAATTGGAAACAGAAGTTGTTTTCATGTAGTCGGGATTGGTGAAACTAAAGGAGCTTTCGATTGGTTTTTTAAAGTCCGCGACCGCTACGAATCCTATATTGATGCCGAAGCAATAATGCCCTGGGTTTTCATTAGACGAGTAGATGAGGGAGGATATACCATTAATCAGAATGTTTCTTTTAATCAGAGTAAAAAAACTGCAACTTCCGAAAAACTAACCATCCCTGTACCGGAGTATATTCAGGATCTTGTGTCGGCATTTTATTATGCACGCACCCTCGATTTCAAAAATGCCACTCCGGGCGACTTGTTCCCTATCGATGCCTATCTTGATGATGAGGTATTTTCAATGAATATTAAGTTTATTGGCAGGGAGGTTATCAAAACAAAATTTGGAAATGTAAGATGCATTAAATTTCGTCCGATGCTAATGGAAGGGCGTGTTTTTAAAGAAGAAGAGGATTTGACCGTTTGGGTTTCAGATGATGAAAACAAAATTGTAATTAGAGCTCAAGCCGAAATACTTGTTGGCTCCATAAAAATGGATCTCAAAGGCTATTCAGGTCTTGCGAATCCGTTTGTAGCGAAGGTGAAGTAAGGGGTTGGGG
>Ga0105046_10001108_pt1 | contig 40570 bp, 34 predicted proteins | sample MAT03_FD_78385 | JGI IMG/M metagenome (GOLD analysis project Ga0105046, IMG submission 78385) | Freshwater microbial communities from Lake Fryxell liftoff mats and glacier meltwater in Antarctica - MAT-03 (megahit assembly) | ecosystem: Environmental > Aquatic > Freshwater > Ice > Liftoff... | reverse complement strand
GGCGCGGGCGGCGCGGGCGGCGCGGGCGGCGCGGGCGGCGCGGGCGGCGCGGGCGGCGCGGGCGGGCTTGATTTCGGCGCAGGTTCGGGGAGGGGCGGTGCCCCGGCATCGCGCATCGCGCGAGTGACCGGGAGCGGAGGAGCCGGCGGCACCGGGACAGCGGACACCCGAGTCCGAGGCTTCGACGGAGCAACCGTAGCCGTAGCCGTAGCCGTACCCGTGACCGTCCCCGTGACCGTAGCCGTCCCCGTGACCGTACCCGTGACCGTCCCCGTGACCGTACCCGTACCCGTACCCGTACCCGTACCCGTGGCCGTCCCCGTGACCGTACCCGTACCCGCCCTGCCCGCCTTCGCCGCCGGCTCGTCCCTCTGCTGGGCCCGCGCGTGCTCGACCTGCGCGACCACCGACGCGCTCGGGGCGCCGACCAGCGTCTGCACCAGCCGCAACCCGCGCGCGACCTCGACGGTCTGGGCCTGGCGGTCCATGGCGTCGAACCCGACCAGCACGCGGCGCCACGCCGCGAGCGCGGCCAGCCGTGTCGGATCGGCGCCGGTCGCCAGCACGCGATCGCACCCGGCCCGCAGCGCGTGGCCCAGGCCGCTCACCTTGGCGAGGCCGGCGAACCGATCCGCCGCTGCCAGCAGCAACGGCCGCTGGAGATCGAGCGCCGCGCGCCGGACCAGATCCACCCTCGCGAGCTACCACGCGCGCCAACATCAGCACACGCCGGGCAGGGCCCAAACGCTCGCGCCGGCCGATCCGGCCCCCAACAAATCCCACCCGGATGGTGAGCGGCACCGCGGTTGGCGCCGCGAAATGCGCAATACTCGCGCGCGATGACCGAACGCGAGTTCCCGCGCGCGCCTTACGCGGTCGCGGTCGAGTTTCGCTCGCCGTCGTCGTTCCTCATCGCGTACTCGCTCAACCTGTCGCGTGGCGGCCTCTTCGTCGAGACCCATCACGTGCTCGCGCCGGGGACGCCGCTCGACCTGTCGTTCCGCGTGCCGGGCGCCGGCGAGATCATGCTGTCGGGCCTGGTGTCGTGGCAGCGCGAGCCCGGCAGCCCCGACGGGCCGCCCGGCGTCGGCGTCGAGTTCACCGACATCACGGCCCAGCTCGGCGACTTCATCGATCAGCTGGTCGCCGGCTTCGACGGCATCCAGATCTTGATCCTGGCCTCCGACCCCAAGGATCGCGCGTCGCTGACCCGCATGGTCAAGTCGATCGTGGCCTCGGCCGAGCTGCTCCAGGCCAACGACGCCTCGGTCGCCGAGACCTTGATCACCGAGGACGTCGACCTCGCGGTTATCGACATCGACGGAGATCCCGAGGGTGCGATCGCGACCCTACGCCGCGCCAAGTCGCTGGCCACGCCGGTGCCGGCGATCGCGCTGGCCTCGACCAAACGCCTGCGCGATCACGCCCGCGCCGCCGGCGCCGACGAGCTGGCCGGCAACCCGCCGGCCTTCGAGGAGCTGCAGATCGCCGTGATGCGGGCGCTGGCCCGACCGACCGCCGTACGCTGATGCCGGTCGAGCTCGACGCTACCGTCGCCGCCACGCCGCGCGACTCGCCCGTCGACGCCACCGCCACCGCGGCCGGCACCTCGGCGCGCCTGCTCGCCACCGACGGCGGCGCGCTCGCGATCGGCGCGGGCAGTCGCCTCGCGCACTTCGAGATCGTGCGACCGCTCGGCCACGGCGGCATGGGCGAGGTCTACCTCGCCAACGACCTCGCCCTCGATCGTCGGGTCGCGCTCAAGCTGTTGCCGGCGGCGGTCGCCCGCGATCCGTCGCGCCGCGAACGCTTGGTCCGCGAGGCCCGCGCCCAAGCCCGCCTCAACCACGCCAACGTCGGGCACCTGTACTTCATCGGCGAGGATCTCGGGCACCTGTTCTTCGCGATGGAGTACATCGACGGCGAGACCCTGGCCCAGCGTCTCGAGCGCGGCCCCATCCCGCCCGACGAGGCGGTCGAGCTGGCCCGCATGGCGGCGCTCGGCCTGCGTGAGGCCTTTCGCCACGGCTTCACCCACCGCGACATCAAGCCGTCGAACCTGATGATCGACGGCCACGGGGTGCTCAAGGTGATGGATTTCGGCCTGGTCACGTCGAACGCGCTCACCGACGACGCCGAGAGCGACGACGCCGGCGTGGCGTCGATGGCGGCGTCCGCGCTGGTCGGCACGCCGCTCTACATGGCGCCCGAACAGGCCCAGGGCCGCGCGGTCGATCATCGCGCCGACATCTACGCGTTGGGCGCCACGTTGCACCACATGATCGCGGGCGCGCCCCCCTTCGCCGGCGGGTCGGCCGCCGAGCTGCGCTCCCAGCACGAGTCAGCGTCGCGGGGGTCGCTGATCGCACGCGCCGGTCGACGCGCGGTCGGCATGATCGACGCGGTCATCGCGCGCATGATGGCGAAGCGCCCGATCGATCGGCCGGCCAGCTACGACGAGGTCATCGGCGAGCTCGAGCGAGCCAATCCGGCGCGCAGCCGCCCCGCCGGATTCTGGCCGCGCGCGGTCGCCGCCGGCATCGACGCGATGGCGTCGGCGTTCCTGGCGATCCCGGGCGCGATCTTGCTCTCCAGCGACGGCAACCCGTGGATCGTCCTGTACGGGTTGGTGATCGTGCCGCTGGTGATCGCGCGCTTCGCGACCACGGCCGGCCACGCGCTCCTCGATCTGGAGATCATCCAGACCCCGGGCGAGGGCCGCCCGACCCTGGGCCGCGCCATCGTGCGCACCTTCGCGCAGTTGGGGCCGCTCACCGTCGGCGTCGCCCTCGAGCGCAACGGCAGCCGGCTGGACCTCGACGCGCTCGAGGTGGCCGGCGGCATCCTGATCGCGATCGGCCTGCTCTACCCGCCCATCGAGCTGGCGCGCGCGAGCTTCATGGCCAGCGACGCCCGCACGCTGTGGGACCGCGCTGGCGGCACCCGCGTGCGCTACCGGGTGCGCTCGGCGGCGCGCACGGTGTTCTCGAGCAAGTAGGCCCGGGTCATCGGACCGACCCCGCCCGGCACCGGCGTGATCACGCCGGCCCGCGTCACCGCCGCGCCGTACTCGACGTCGCCGATGAGCTTGCCATCGACGGTCCGGTTGATGCCGACGTCGATGACGGCGGCGCCCGGCTTGATCCACTCGCCCCGCACCAGCTCGGGGCGACCGATGGCGGCGACCACCACGTCGGCCTCGGCGACCAGCGCCGGCAGGTCGCGGGTCTTGGAATGACACAGCGTGACGGTGGCATCGGCGTTGGCGAGGAGCAGCGCCATCGGCTTACCGACCAGCACGCTGCGCCCCAGGACCACCGCGCGCGCACCGGCCAGGGTGACGCCGGCATGAGCGAGGAGCCGCATGCAGCCAGCCGGGGTGCAGGCGACGAAGCTGGGCTTGCCCTGGGCCAGCCGACCCAGGCTCTCGGGGTGCAGCCCATCGACGTCTTTGTGGGGCGGGATCGCGTTGATGACCGCGTCGGCGTCGAGGTGCTTGGGCAGCGGGAGCTGGACCAGGATGCCGTGCACCGCCGGATCAGCGCCGAGGCGCGCGACCAAGGCGAGCAGCGCGGCCTGCGAGGTGTCGGCCGGCAGCTTGTGATCGAACGCGACGATGCCGGCCTCGCGGGCGTCGCGGGCCTTGGCGCGCACGTACACCGCCGACGCCGGGTCGTCGCCGACGAGCACGACCGCGAGGCCGGTCGCGATGCCGGCCGCCGACAGCGCAGCGGTGCGGACGGCGACCTCGCCGCGGACCACGGCGGCCAGGGCCTTGCCGTCGAGGATCTGGGCGCTCACGACCCGGCCGGGGTCGACGAGCCGCCCGACGACGAGCCGCCCGACGACGAGCCGCCCGACGACGAGCCGCCCGACGACGAGCCGCCCGACGACGAGCCGCCCGACGACGAACCGCCCGACGACGAACCGCCCGACGAGTCGCCACTGCTGCTGCCGCCCGTGGACGAACCGCTGTCGGACGCCGGCTTCGGGGCGCTCTCGCTCGCCGCCGAGCTACCGCTGCCACCGCTGTCGGCGGGCTTGGCCGACGCGTAGAGGTCCTTGTACCAACCGCCGCCCTTGAACGCGAAGGAGGTGCGCGAGATGAGGCGCTCGAGCTGGCCGCCGCACGCCTCGCACACCGCCTTGGGCGGGTCGCTCATGCGGTGCTCGTACTCGAACTCCTTGCGACACACCGTGCACTGATACTCATAGACCGGCATGGATAGCGCAGCCGATTAGCACGCCGGTGGCGTCGCCGACAAGACCTCGATCAGGCGGACGCCGAGATCACCGTCGACGACGACCAACTCGCCGCGGCCCAGCAAGCGCCCGCCAGCCCGCAGCTCGACCAGCCCGCCGACCGGGCGGCCCAAGGCGACGGTGCGCCCGGGGGTCAGCGCCAGCACCTCGGCGGCCGGCAAGGTGACGTCGCCGACGACGATCGCGATGGCGATCGGCAGGTCGGCGGCGAGGAGCGTGGCGGGGTCGTCGATCATGGTCGCCTCTCGGAGGTAGGGCGCCGCGACAGTAACGGTGCCGCGGGCGCGGTCAAGCGTGGCCGCGAGCGATCCGCGCCCGACCCGGATGCGGGCCGACGGCGGGCCGACCACGACGACGTCGCCGGTCGCGACCTCGCGCAGGCGGGCCGCCAGCACCTCGGCGCGCGCGGCCTCGATGGCGACCCGCACCGGCGGCAGCACCGCCGGCGTCGCTCGCGCGGGTGCGCCGGCCAGCGCCACGAACCCGCCGACGACAAGGACCTCGCCGGTGACCGGCCCGGCGAGCGCGCCGCGCGCTGACGGGAAGGCTCCCGTGGGGATCGCCTCGATCAGCGCCACCGTCGCGCTGGCATCGTCCCGCGCCACCGCGTCGGCGACCACCAGCGCCGCCAGCGCGCGCTCGACCGCGGTGGTCGGCCGGGGCGCCGCCAGCTCGGGCCCGCGCGCCAAGGCTCGGTCGGCGATCGCGCGCACCACCAGCCCCGGCACCACGACCCAGCCCCGCGCGCCCCGGCTCCGCACCTCGATGACCGCGTCCGCACCCGCGCTCGCGGCGTCGTCGCCGCCGTCGCTGCGCCAGGTCCATCCGACCGCGGCGATCCATGCCGCCAGCCGCGCCTCGTCGCGCCCGATCACCGGCAGCGTGGCCCAGGGAAACCCAGCCTCCATTGGTGGCAGCCTACAGAAACTGGCCCCGCGCCGCTGCATGGGTACGATCAGCACCTACATCGGATCCAGGAGTCACCATGTCTCAGCGCGACCGTCGGATGGGCTTTCGCATCCCGTACTCGACCATGCTCACGTCGTTCGTCCACGAGCGGCCGATGCGCGCGCTCGCCGAGGATCTCAGCGACACCGGCATGCGGCTCCACGCCGTCACGCCGCGCGCGCCGGCTCCCGGCACGATGATGTCGCTCGAGATGGTGCTGCCGGACTCCGACGACACCATCTGGGCCACTGGTCAGGTCTGCCACCGCAAGCCCGACGACCTCGCCGCCGGCCTCGGCATCCGGTTCGTCGCCATGGCCCAGCTCCATGCGCGCCGCCTGCGCGACTTCTGCATGGAATCGCGCCGCGCCCATCTTGGCGGCCTGCTCGCCCGCATCCGGGCGTGACGTAGGCGACCGCGCTATGCTCGCGGTGGCTGTCAGGCCGCGACCCTCATGCGCCGCACCCTCCTCTCGCTTCTCGCCGCATCGCTGGCTGTCGGCGCGCTGGCTCCTTCGACCGCGCGGGCCCAGGGCGACGATTGGGACGTCGTGCGCGATCCGTTCGACAAGTCGGTCATCGCGCGCCTCAAGAGCATCCTCGCCAAGAACCCCAACGACGCCGACGCGCTGGCCAAGCTGCTCGGCCTGTACCGTCGTTACCGCACGGTCGCGCTGCTGCGCAGCGAGTACGACGCCGTCCTCGCCAAGAAGCCCGACGACTTCGCGACGCTGGTCGTGCTGGCCCGCCTCGCCAAGAGCGAGGGCGACAGCGCCGGGGCGCGCGGCTGGTTCGAGCGCGCCGCCGCCGGCAAGAACGACGCCGCGGTGCAGGTCGAGCTGGGCACGATGTACCGCGCCGCCAACCAGCTCGCCGAGGCCCGCGCCGCCTTCGACCGGGCGATGGCGGCCAACCCGAGCAAGCCCGTCAAGATGAAGGCGCTGCGCGCGCTCGCCGACCTGGCGCTCTCGGCCAAGGACATCGACGGCGCGCGCGCCTACTTCGACCAGTACATCGCGCTCGACGCCGGCAACGTCGCGCTCCGCCTCGAGCTGGGCGATGCGCTGGCCGGCGCCGGCAAGCCGGACGACGCGATCGTGGTCTACCTCGACGCCGAGAAGCGCCTGGCGTCGGATCCGGCGCGCCGCGTCGAGGTGGTCGCGCGCATCGGCGCGGCGCAGGAAGCCAAGCAAGACGAGACCGCGGCGATCGCGACCTACCGGCGCGCGATCAAGCTGGTCCCCAAGGGCTACTACCTCGAGGTCGAGCTCACCGCGCGCATCGTCGACATCTACCGCCGCAAGCAGAACCTGTCCGAGCTGCTCGCGTTCTACGACAAGGAGTGGCCGGTCGGCGGGCGCGGCCACTTCGAGTGGAACACCCTCGCTCATCTCTACGAGGAGACCGGCGATCAGGACAAGGCGGTCACGGCGTACCAGAAGGCGGTCGCCAAGGCGCCCTACGAGCTCGAAACCCAGCGCAACCTGATCAAGCTGCTCGAGGCCATCGGCCGCGACCAGGACGCGCTCGCCCAGTACGAGGTGGTGGTGCGGGTCGCCCCCGGCGAGGCGCCGTTTCAGATCGAGCTGGCCGAGCGCTACATGAAGGTGCCCGACGAGGCCCGCGCGATGGCGACCGTGAAGAAGATGGAGGTGCGGTTCCCCGGCGACGCCGGCGTGCAGTCGGCCATCGCCGATCTGTACCTGCGCTGGGGCAAGGACGACCTCGCGCTGGCCGCGCTCGAGCGCCTGGCCAAGCTCGAGCCCGATGATGCCGATCACCTGGTCACCCTCGGTGAGCAGTACCACCAGCGCGGCGAGGTCGACCGCGCGATGGCGACCTGGAAACGCATCGCGGCGACCAAGTCGGCGACCGGCTACGCGCGCCTCGGCGACGTCCTCGCCGAGCACGACGCGCCCACCGAGGGCCTGGTCTACTACGCCAAGGCGATCAAGCTCGAGCCCGCCAACCCCGAGCTCTACAAGGGCCGCGCCCAGATCTTCGAGCGCCAGCGCGCCTTCGCCGACGCGATGGCCGACTGGGAGAAGGCGCTGTCGCTGTGGACCAAGCCCAGCGATCGCTCGGCGCGTCGCGAGGCCCGCGGCCGCGTGGTCAACCTGCTGCCGCGCTGGGACAACGGCAGCCACAAGGAGACCTACCGCGCCAAGTGGGCGGCCGCCTTCCGCGCCGCCCCGCCCGATCTCGAGAGCGGCTACTTCCTGGTCGCGTATTTCCAGCGCTTCGGGCAGCAGGGCGAGCCCCGCCGCACCCTCGAACAGATTCTGGTCGTCACGCCCGACGACGAGGAGGCCACGCTCGATCTGGTGAAGGCGTACCGCGCCGACCGCGACTACCAGCTCGCGATCGACAAGCTGCTCGCCCTCGCCGGCAAGAACAAGGCGCGCCAGCGCGAGGCCTACACCCTGGCCGCCGAGATCGAGACCGAGCGCCACCACGATCAGCAAGCGATCGCCTACTCGCTGCTCGCCCTCGAGCAGAGCCCGACCGACTCGCAGGCCCACACCCGCCTCGCCGAGCTGTACGTCGACATGGCGCGCCTCGACGACGCGATCGTGTCGTACGGCAAGGCCATCGACCTGTCGCCCGACAACTGGAACGCCTACTTCAAGCTCGCGGCGATCTACCAGCAGCGCGGACAGCACGCCCAAGCCGCCGAGCTGTACCGCCGCGTGCTGCGCCGCGCCGGCGACGAGGACACCCTCACCAAGGCCGGCCGCTTCGCCATCGCGCTCGAGGAGATCAACGACTCACTGGGCGAGCTGGAGAAGGTGCTCGCGCCGCTGTCGTCGATGATGTCGCACAAGCCGGTGTACCGGCGGCTGCTCGTCGAGCTGTACGTGCGGTACGTCCCGCAGCTGGTGAGCCGGTCCCGGCGCGGTCCCGCCGAGGTGCGCTCCGCAGCGCAGGCTGAGCTCGAGCGGCTCGGTCACGGCGGCATGAAGGCGCTCCTCGACGCGCTCGGCGACGACAAGGACCCCGCGCAGCGCGCGGTCGCGGTCGCGGTGCTCGGTCACCTCGGCAACAAGTCGGCGGCGGCGCCGTTGGTCAAGGTCGCCAAGCAGGAGCCGCGGCCGATCGATCCTGGGGCGCCCCGTCAGCTCGGCTCGCTCACCAACTCCCTCGATCTCGACAGCCGCATCGCCGCGCTGGTCGCCGCCGGTCGGCTCGGTGACGCCCGCGTCGTCGCCGACGTGCTGCCGATGGCCAAGCACGCCGAGGTCGGGCTGCGCGAGGCCGCGGTGTTCACGCTCGCGCGTATCCGCGATCCGCGAGCCCAGGCGGCGCTGGCCGAGGCCATCAACGATCACCGGCCCTCGGTCGTAGCGCTGGCCTGCATCGGCCTGGCGTCGTCAGGCCAGAGCAAGGCGGTCGCGACTGCGCTCGCGGTGCTCGCCGATCGCACCCGCACCGATCTAGTGCGGGCGGCCTGCGCGGCCGGGCTGGCCGGCGCCGGCGGGTCGGCCTCGAGCGGCCTCGTGGCCGCGGTCGGAGACAACGCCGGCGAGACCCAGCGGGTCGCCGCGTGGGCCCTCGGTCAGCAGGGCGACAAGCGCGCCGTGCCAGCGCTGCTCGCGGCGTACCTGGCTCGGGTCGGCCAAGATCGCGCCACGATCGTGTGGGCGATCGCCCGCCTCACCGGGGCGCCGATTTCACCGCTGCCCGATCTCGGCGAGTACCCCATGCGCGCCGGCAAGCTCGACCTGGCCGCGATGATCCGCGGCATCCCTGGCGATCTCCCGCTCGCCGGGCCGGCGTCGGCCGACCTGTTGGTCGGGCAAGACGCGCTGGTCGCGCAGGCGGTCCGCGACGCGCTGGCCAGCCATCGCGACGCGGTGCTGAGCGTGCTCGCCGACCTCGATCAGCGCGACGACGGGCTCAGCCTCGGCGAGCTGACCAGCGGACGGGTCTCGCCAGCCGCCGCCAGGGCGCTGCAGGCGATCGGGGACGCCATCGTCGCGCCGGTGGTGGCGCACGCCAGCGACGACGATCCCAAGGTCGTCGCGCGCGCGCTCAGCGTCGCCGCCAAGATCGGCGGGCCGGCCGCGGTGGCGGCGCTCACGCCGGCGCTCACCGATCTCCGTCGCCTGGTGCGCTCGGCGGCGATGGCGGCGGTCGGCCGCGCCGGGAGCAAGCTCGGCGGGCCGGTCTTGGCCGTCCTGACCGCGCAGCTCGGGGCCGTCGACTGGCGCGATCGCATGGAGGCCGCCGACGCCCTCGCCCAGCTCGGCCCCGCCGCCGACGTCGCCGCGCTCACCGCCGCTGCGGCCGATCCCGACAACTTCGTCCGCAGCGCGGTCGCCCGAGCCCTGGGGGCGACCCGATCGCCGGCCGCGGTCGAGCCCTTGCGCACGCTGGCCCGCGATCCGATCGCCGAGGTTCGGGCTGCCGCCGAGCAGGCCTTGGGCCAAAAATAAGCGGCACGCAAAAACGACGTGCTTTCGCAAGTTTGACCGGGGGCTTGTCCGCGTCTATCCTGACGGCGCAATGGACATCGGCCTGGTCTGCGACCAGTGCAGTACGCTGTCGGCGATGGGGACCCCGCGCTGCACGCGGTGCGGCGCTTCCCTGGCTCTCGAAGACGAGACGCGTATCGGCGCACCCGCGCTCCGTGCGCCGGCGCCGGTGGTAGTCGAGACCGGCCCCACGCCGTGCCCGGTCTGCAACGAGATGATCCCGCCGAACCACCGGTTCTGCGGCGCGTGCGGCACCCGCATCGACGCGGTCATGAAGCCGCGCACGCTCACGCCGCAGTCCAACGAGAAGGTCGGGCGCCGCACGATGTTCTTCGGCGCCATGCAGGCGGCGCGCGCCAAGCTGACGCTGATCCGCGGCGACGGCCTCGACGGCGTGTCGTTCACGCTGGCCGGCGACGAGCATCTGGCCGGACGCATCGACTGCCCGATCGCCTTCCCGGACGACCCGTTCCTGTCGCCGACCCACGCCAACTTCTTTTACCGCGACGGCAAGCTGGTCGTGCGCGACGAGAACTCGACCAACGGCGTGTTCGTCCGCATCGCGGGCCAGATCGAGCTGCCCTTCGGCAACCGCTTCTTGGTCGGCGAGCAGATGCTCGAGGTGGTGCAAGTGCCTCCGACCTCGGACGAGGCGGTCGAGGACGGCACCTACTTCTTCGCGAGCCCGCGCCGCGGCGGAGACCTCCGCGTAGTGCAGACCCTGCGCGGCGGCGACACCGGCATCGTGTTCGGCGCGGTCGGTGGCACGGTGCGCATCGGCCGCGAGGGCAACGACATCGACTTCCCCGAGGATCCCTTCATCTCGGGGCACCATGCGCACCTCGCGTGGGACGGTGCCCGCCTCACGCTCACGGATCTCACGTCGAAGAACGGCACGTTCCTCCGCATCGCTGGCGAGCGCCCGCTCGTCCACGGCGACTACGTCTTCATGGGCCAACAGCTCCTCCGCGTCGAGATCGTGTAGGATCGGAGTGTCGAAAATGATCGTTTGCAATCGCTGCGGCAAAGAGAACCAGGATCACTACAAGTTCTGCCTCGGGTGCGGGGCAGAGCTGACCGCGGCGGCCAAGGGCGACGGCGGGATGGCGATGATGAAGACGATGATGGCCGACTCGCCCGGCGCGCCGCCGCGGCCGCTGCCCGGCCTGGGGCCGACTCCCAGCCCCGGCTCGGGCCCGATGGGCTCTGGCATGCCGCTGCCGCCGCCACCGGGCTATCCCGGCGCGCCCGGCCCGTCGCCGCTCGGCCCACCGCCGGGTGCTGGCGGTGCGCCTGGCCCGATGGGGGGCGGCCCGATGGGTCCTGGCCCGATGGGTGGCGGCCCGATGGGTCCTGGCCCGATGGGTGGCGGCCCGATGGGTGGCGGCCCGATGGGTCCTGGCCCGATGGGTGGCGGCCCGATGGGTGGCGGCCCGATGGGTCCGGCTCCGCTCGGGCCACCCCCGGGCCTCGGTGGCGGGCCTGGCTCCGGTCCGATCGGCGGTTTCGGCGGCATGCCGGGCGGTCCGCTCGGTGGCGGCCCCATCGGCGGTAGCCCGCTGCCTGCGCCCGCGGCGATGGTGCCGTCGCCGCAGACCCAGCCGCCGCCGTACGGTGCGCCGCCCTCGGTGGGCCCGCCTGCTGGTCCGCCGCCCGGCGTCCCCGGCTCGATGACCGGCGGCTTCGGCTCGCCCCAGCCCTCCACCGGCCCACGCCGCTGCCCACAGTGCGGCAACGACGTGCCGCCTGGGTTCCGCTTTTGCGGCTCGTGCGGCTGCCGCATGGACGAGGTCTCGCAGCCCGCGATCGCGCCGGCCCCGACGCCGCAGGCTCGTCCCCAGCCCCGCGCGCTGATGACCCTCATTCGCCCTGATGGCTCGGAGGGCGGCACCCACGAGCTGCGCCAAGGCGAGAACAAGATCGGCCGCAACTTCGGGCCGGTGTTCGAGACCGACGGCTATCTCTCGCCGCTCCATGCCGAGATGCTGGTCAACGGCACCGCGGCCATGGTGCGCGACCTCGACAGCTTGAATGGCGTGTTCGTGAAGATGATCGAGGAAGAGGAGCTGCACTCTGGGCAGATCCTCCGCATCGGTCAGGAGCTCCTGCGCTTCGATCTCATCGTCGCGCCCGAGCCCATCGCCGACGGTACCGAGGTGATGGGCAGTCCCAACCCGGGCTACTGGGGCAAGCTCACCGTCATCATCGGGAAAGACGTGGACGGCTCGGCCTTCCCGCTCCTGGGGGACTCGGTCACGCTCGGTCGCGAGCGCGGCGAGATCAACTTCCCCGACGACGGCTACGTGTCGGGCCTCCACGCCCGCGTGGTGAACCGCGACGGGCGCGTGTTCCTCAGCGACCTGGGCAGCTCGAACGGCACCTTCGTGAAGGTCTATACCGAGAAGGCGCTGACCAACGAGTCGTTCGTGCTCATGGGTCAGCAGCTATTTCGGCTGAACCTGACGGCGTAGCGCGGGGCGGTGGACGCGAGCTCGGGCGGGGTCACGCGGCGCGGAGCGCGCCAGAGAACCGGTGAGCGGAGCGGACGCGCCACAGGCGGCGCGGACGCGCCAGAGGAGCGGCGGGGATCCTGAAGACTGCTACTTCGTCTTGAGGTCGTTGACGTCGAGGGCCTTCCGCTCGCGGAAGGTGTACGCCTTGGGGATGGTGATCTCGCCGCCGGGCTCGAAGACGACCAGGACGTCGACGGTCTGGTTGGCTTTGCCGCCGGGCGCCTCGACGACGACCTCGCTGTCGTTGCGAAAGCGGATGACGTTGCCGGGTTGGTCGCCGAAGTAGACCTTGGCGGTGCGGGTGGCGCTGAGGAAGTTCTGGCCGCGGATGATCACGATCTGCCCGCCCATGGTGTCGCCGGACGCGGGCTCGAGGCCGTTGACCTTGAGCTTGCCGTCGTTCGCCCCACACGCCGCCATCCAGAACGCCGCGCTCGCCACTAGCGTCCGGGCCGTCATGCCACCAAGTACCTGCATGGGAATCAGGCTAACTGAAGACCCGGGCGTTAGCGAGGACCTGAAATCTGAGCCCCTTCACATGAGATCCTTGCGCTGCAGCGCGCGGCGCATCTTGCTGAGCGCCTGCTCCTGGAGCTGGCGGATGCGCTCGCGCGACAGGTTGTACTTCTCGCCGATCTCCTTGAGCGTGAGCTCGTGCTCGGTCTCGAGCCCGAAGCGCTGGCGCAGGATGTCGGCCTCGATCGGCCGCAGCTCGCCCAAGACGGCCCGCACCTCGCTGGTGAGCGCGTTCATCTCGAGGTCGGCAGTCGGCGACAGCTCGACGCGGTCGGGATCCTCGAGAACCTCGCCCAGGGTGCGGCCCTCCTCGTCGCCGACCGGGCGGTCGAGCGACACCGACTGCTCGAGCACCCAGCGCCGCATGTTCTCGACCTTCTCGGCCGGCATGCTGGTGGCCTCGGCCAGCTCCTCGGTGGTCGGGTTGCGACCGAGCCGGGCGGTCAGCTCGCGGCGCGCCTTGGTGAGCCGATGGTGGGCGTCGATCATGTGAACCGGCAGCCGGATCTCGCGGCCCTTGTCGGCGAGCGCGCGGCTGATGGCGTGCCGGATCCACCATGAGGCGTAGGTCGAAAAACGGAAGCCGCGCCGGTAGTCGTAGCGCTCGACCGCCTTGATGAGCCCGAGGTTGCCCTCCTGCACCAGGTCGGCGAGCGACATGCGACCGTGGTTGAAGCGGCGCGCGATGCTGATGACCAGGCGCAGGTTGGCTTTCACGAAGGCGTTGCGGGCGTCGTGGGCGGCGCGGGCGCCGATCTCGACACGGCGCACCCAATCGCCGAAGGCGCGCGACGAGCGCACCGCGCGCGGCACGGTCAAGAAGCCGCGCTGAGCACGATCGGCAACGGTGAGCCCGGCCTCGACGAAGAGCCGGTCGGCGTCGACCTCGCGCAGCTTGACCGCGGCCCGCGACACCAGCGTCTTGCTGCGGGTCCCGGCGGCCTTGCGCAGCGCCTTGACCTCGGCGCGCGCGCCGTCGGTGGCCTCGGCCGGCAGCGCGTCGAGGACGGCATCGATCATCGGCGAGAACGACAGGAGCTCGGTCCACAGCAGGATCTCGAACGCCTCGATCTCCTTGGCGGTCGTGAGCTCCTCCTCGGGCCTCAGCACGTGCAGCGCCGCCATGTCGCGGAAGTACATGGTGAGGTAGCCCGAGCCGTCGGTGGTCTTGGCTTGGCTGCGCGCCCGCGTACGCTCGCCGTCGGCCCGGGGCTCGGCCTTCCTGGCCATGCGGGCCGCTCGCCCGGCCTTGGCCCTGAGCGGACCTCCGGAGAACCCGCTCACCCTCGACTGCGACACCGCTGCTACTGCGCTGGTCTTCACGGAAATCCTTCCTGGCCTGGGTCAGGCCCGCATCCAGATAGACGTCCCGGTCGGCGAAATGATTTGATCCGCTGGCTGCGAAATGGCAGCGATGGCCTGGCGAGTCGTCCGCGACGGACGCGGCGTGAATAGCTTGGACATGCGTCGAGGCGCGCCTATTCCAGGAGCCCCGGACCCAGGTACGGTTGCGCGCGATCGGTCACACCGACGGCGGCCTACATGCGAAACCCGCAGATGCGCCGAGGCGTGACGCCGCGGCGGCGGTCGCTACGACTTCGAGTTGTCGGCTTTGCGCTCGGCGATCACGATGATCTCGCGCGAGCGATTGCCCAGGAAGCGACCCTTGGTCTGCATCGAGCCCGAGACCTCGACGACGCGTAGCCCGGCGGCGTGCAGCAATTTCCCGATCTCGTGGAGCGAGTAGACGCGCACCGAGATCTCTTGTTCGACCTGGCGGCCGTCGTCGAACACCACCGACCGCTTCGACTGCACGCGCGACGAGAAGTAGTTGAACTCGACCTCTTCGAGGACGACGCAGCCGTCGCCTTCCCACCACACTCGATTGGGGAGATCGCCGATGACGTAGTCGCGGTTGAGCACCTCGAGCATGAACTTCGCGCCGGGCTTGAGGCCCTTGGCGACCAGGCTCGCGGTCTTCTTGTTGGTCTCGTCGTCGAAGAACCCGAAGGTCGAGAACAGGCAGTAGGCGCCGTCGAACTGCGCGTCGAAGTCGATCTCGCGCATGTCGGCGTGCATGAAGTTGATGTCGAGGCCGCGGCGCTGGGCCTCGTCGGCGCCGCGCAGGAGCATCGGCAAGGACAGGTCGACGCCGACGACATGGAGGCCGCGTGCCGCCAGCTCCATGGCGTGGCGCCCGTAGCCGCAGCCCAGATCGAGCACCGACGAGCCGGGCTGCAGCCCCAGGGACTCGATCACCATCGCCGCTTCGGCCTGGGTGGCCTGGGGCGTGAGGTACGGCAGCGTGCGGAGGTAGTCCTCGTCGAAGAGCTCCTCGAACCAAGGCTTGCCGCGACGCTTGCGCTTCTCATCGCCCCCGGGGACGGCCGACGGCGGCGTGGCGACGGCGGCGGGCTTCTTGGCGGGCGCGGGCGGCGGAGGCTTGGGCGCGGCCGGCGGCGCCGGCGGCGGGGCGGCGCTCGGCGTGGGCGGCGGCATGATCGGCAGCGACGGATAGGTGGGCGAGCGCTCGGCCTGCGAGAGCGCGGGCGAGCTGGTGCGGGCGGTCACGGCCGGGGTCGCGCCCGCCGCCGGCGATGCGCCCGGCGTGGTGGCCACGCTGGCAAAGGCGTCGACCGGCGCGGCGCGCGACTGCTCCTCGACCTCGAGGATCTCCTCGGCGAGGATCTCGCCGCTGTCGCCGGCGTCGACGATGCCCGAATCCGCGCCGTCGTTGAGCTGGACGCTGGCCTCGACGGCGACGGCGACCGTCGACGGTGGCGACGTGCTGATCGAGCCCGACACCGCGGTGGCCGGGGTCACCAGCGCGCCCGCGCCAATCCCGGCCAGCGGGATCGCCGGCGGGCTGCCGACCGCGGCTATGGACGGTAGGGCCACGGCAGCCGCGCCGTTGCCGAGCGGACCGGCGCTGCCGTTGGGGCTTGGGGGCGGCGCGCCCGGGCCGGGGGCACTACTGCCAGAAGTACTGCTGGAGCCGGCGGGCAGCGGCACCCCGGCCGGCCCGCCGACGATGGGCATCGACGGCATGGTCGGCGGACGCACCCGCTCGAGACGCTCGACGAGGCGATCGGTGGACGCTTGGGCGGCGACCGGCGGCATGGGCGGCGAGGTCCCGCTCCTGGCCCGGGGCGGCGGCGCCGACGGGACGCCGCCATGCAGCGTGCTCTCCATCAGCTCCTCGAGATCGTCCTCGGACAGCGCGACCGTGGCGGCGCGGCCCATCGGGCGGCGCGGCACCCCGTCGCCGACCGGCGGCTCGGGCTCGCTGGGCTCGGGCGACAGGTCGTCGACCATGATGTCGACCGCGTCGACCTCGCCGGTGATGCGACTGGACGCGTCGCGCATCGCGGCCATCGGGCCGGTCGTCGACGGGATCGCGTCGACGATCTCGAGCGGCTGCGTCAGGCTGAAGCCGTCGGGCTCGCCGTCGGGATCGAAGGCCGACAGGCCCAGGGCCTCGAGGCTGATCGCCGCCATCTGCCGGGTTCGACCGTCGGGCACGACGTCGTCGATGAGCTGCGGCACCGAGGGCTCGTCGGCGACCGGCCCGAGGTTGGCGATGCTGGTCTGGTCGTCGAGCTCGTCGAGCCCCTCGGGCATCGGGCCGGTCGGCATCGCCCGCACCGGCGCCGAGGTGCCGTCGCTGAAGGCGTAGGCGATGGACACCGCCAGCGAGGGATCTTCGGGCACCGGCGCGACGACCGGCTGGCTGCCGGTCCGGCGCGGCACGTTGTCGGACGGGATGCGGATGCCGGTGCGCTTGCGACGGCGCCGGCGCTCGGACGTGGTCAGGCCGTCGTCGAGCTCGGGCTCGTCGTCGGGACGCTTGGTCACGCCGCACCTCCCGCGATGGCCCGGCCGCAGCGGATCGCCGCCCCCGCCTCGGGCATGACCAGGGTCGGCGCGCCCGGCGGCAGCACCATCACGACGGTCGAGCCGAGCAGGAATGCGCCCAGCTCGTCGCCGGCCCCGACCGCGGCGTCGACGGTGACATGCCTCAGCTCGCCCTGGGCACGCCACGCCCGCGAGTCATGGCCGACCTGACTGAGCCAGATGTTGCCGACGCCGGTGGCCGAGACCATGACGACCGCGATCGGTCCCCAAGGCGACGCCAGCTCGATCACGACGCGCTCGTTCACGGCGAACAGCTGCGCGACGTGCTCGACGTACGTGGGGCTCACCGGCCAGCGCCGGCCCGGTACGTAGTGGTACCGCGCGACCTGCCCGCTCACCGGCGAGTGGACCCGGTGGTAGTTGCGCGGCGACAGATAGATCGTGGCGAACTGCCCGCCGTCGAGGGCGGCGGCCAGCGCGTCATCGGCGACCAGATCGGTGAGCCGGTACTGGTGGCCCTTGGCCTGGACCAGCGAGCCGCGAGTGACGGTCCCGCAAGCGCCGACCGCGCCGTCGCAGGGCGAGACCAGCGGCGCGGGGTCGACCGGCCGGGCTCCGGCCACCAGCGTGCGGGCAAAGAAGTCCCCGAAGGTCGGGAAGCTGGGCAGCGGATCGGCGACCTCGGCGAGGTCGACCCCGAACCGACGCGCGAAGGCGCGGTACAGCGGCGCGCGGAGTGCTCGGGGGATCACGCGGCGCGCCGTGGCCCCGACCAGCGTCGAGTACGCCGCAGTCGGCGCCCAGCGCAGGGAGCCGACAGTCACGCGATCGCGAAGCGAGGTCAGGGTCACGCAGGGGGGTCCCGTGGAGGCCTTGGAAACCGCCGAGCACGCGCCCGGCTTGGCCCGATCTCCCCAGGAAACCTCAACAGTGTAGGCCGTGTGCATTGCCGCACGCAAGACGGGATGCACCTTGCAAAAGCGGAGAGTCAGGTTGGCCAGCATCCCTGCCCCTGCGCAGGCTCGAGTGCGGCCCAACCCGGCGACTCGGGAGTTGCTGCCCCTCGGGCCGGTCGCCCGAGATCTCAGCAGTCGTAGTAGAGCTGGTACTCGGCGGGCACCGGGCGCAGGCGGACGTGATCGGCCTCGACCTCGCGCTTGTAGCCGATCCAGGCATCGATGAGGTCGGTCGAGAACACGTCGCCCTTGAGCAAGAAGGCGTGGTCCTTCTGGAGCGCGTCGAGGGCGGCGTCGAGCGAGCCCGGCACCGTCGGGACCTCGGCCAGCTCCTCGGGCGAGAGCGAGTAGATGTCCTTGTCGAGGGGCTCGCCCGGGTGGATGCGGTTCTCGACCCCGTCGAGACCGGCCATGAGCATCGCCGAGAACGCCAGGTACGGATTGCAGCTGGGGTCGGGCGAGCGCAGCTCCAGGCGCTTGGCCTTGGGCGACGCCGAGTACATCGGAATGCGGATCGACGCCGAGCGGTTGCGCGCGGAGTACGCCAAGTTGACCGGCGCCTCGTAGCCCGGCACCAGGCGACGGTAGCTGTTGGTCGTCGGGTTGGCGAACGCGCAGATCGCGCCGGCGTGCTTGAGCAGCCCGCCGATGTAAAACAGCGCCATGTCGGACATGCCGGCATAGGCGTCACCGGCGAAGAGCGGCTTGCCACCCTTCCACAGCGACTGGTGGGTGTGCATGCCGCTGCCGTTGTCGCCGAACATCGGCTTGGGCATGAAGGTCGCCGTCTTGCCGTGCTGGCGGGCCACGTTCTTGACGATGTGCTTGTACCAGAGCACCTGGTCCGCCATCTTCAGGAGCGTGTCGTACTTCATGTCGATCTCGGCCTGACCGGCGGTGGCGACCTCGTGGTGGTGAGTCTCGATGATGATGCCGACCTGCTGCATGGTCATCACCATCTTCGTGCGCAGGTCGGCGCCGGTGTCGAGCGGGCTGACCGCGCAGTAGCCACCCTTGATCGGCGTCTTCGAGCCGAGGTTGCGACCGCCCTCTTGCCGACCGGTGTTCCAGGCCCCCTCGTCGGAGTCGATCTGGAAGAAGTTGTCGTGCGACGCGGTGCCGTAGCGGACCGCGTCGAAGATGAAGAACTCGGCCTCGGGACCGAAGTACGCGGTGTCGGCCACGCCGGTCGACTTGAGGTGGTTGAGCGCGCGCTTGGCCAGGCTGCGCGGGCAGCGCGGGTAGGGCTCGCGGGTCATCGGATCGACCACGTCGCACTGGATCGACAGGGTCGGCGTGGTGAGGAACGGGTCCATCACCCCGGTCGATGGATCGGGCAGCATCAACATGTCGGACGAATTGATCGCGCGCCAGCCGCCGACCGAGGAGCCGTCGAAGCCGTAGCCGTCCTCGAGGCCTTCCTGGAGTCGCTCGATCGGAAAGGTGAGGTGTCTCCACGAGCCGAGGAAGTCGACGAACTTGGCGTCGATCATCTTGGCACCGTGCTTCTCGGCATACTTCTGCAGCTCGTCGGGCTTCATTCGATCGGTTCTCCTGCTCTCGCGTCTTGGGTGGGGCCCCGCGGCTGCGGGGAGAGGCTGACGACAGCCCTTCTCAATTCAGATCGCGTCCTCACCGGTCTCGCCGGTGCGGATGCGGATGATCTCGTCGATGGGCGACACGAAGATCTTGCCGTCGCCGATCCGACCCGTGCGCGCCGACTCGGTGATCGTGGCGACCACCTGCCGGACCGCGTCGTCGGTGACGATGATCTCGAGCTTCACCTTCGGCACGAAGTCCACGACGTAGGCCGAGCCTCGGTAGACCTCCTTCTTGCCGCCGGTGCGACCAAACCCCTTCACCTCGGTGACGGTCATGCCGTGCACGCCGATCTCGGCGAGCGCCTCTTTGACCTCGTCGAGCTTGAAGGGCTTGATGATCGCCTCGACCTTCTTCATGGCGCGAAGTTATCGGGCCGAGGTTTCCGGCAGGTTTCCGCGAAGCAACTTCGGGCGACTCAGCGTTCGGCGCGCATCTGGGCGCGCAGACGATCGAGCTTCTTGTCGAAGGCGGTGCGCTTCTCGGGGGTCGACAGGTAGCCGACCATGCTCACCACGTCGGTCCAGTCGGACTCGAGGCGCGCGCCGAACGCGGCCTTGTACTGCTTGTACTCGCGGTTCACCGACTGGAACTTGGCGCGCAGCGCGCCCTCGTCGGGCGAGGTGTCGTTGGGCTCGACCTTGACGTCGCCACCGGGCGGCTTGTGCAGGCCGGCGCTGGCGTCGCGATCGCGGGATCGCACCACCACCGCGGTGGGCGCGGCATCGATCGGCGGCGCGGGCGCGGCGTCGACCGGCGGCGGCAGCACCGGGCCGGCGTCGAGGGCCGTGACCACCGGCGCGGTGGCGACCGCGGCCGGCGCCTCGTCGCCCCGGGTGAGAGTCCAGGCCAGCGCGATCGTGGCGCCGACGGCGGCGGCGGCGACCGCGGCGACCACCGTGCGGCGCTTTCGGGTGCGCAGCGCGATCGCGGTGGCATCGAGGTCGGCGTCGCCGGGCCCGTCGAGATCGCCGAAGCTGCCGACCACCACCGACGAGGCCGACGACGAGGCCCGGGGCGTCCGGCGACCGGGCGCGGCCAGCGGGCCCGGTAAGCGGGGCATCGCGGCGGTGGCCGCCGGCACGATGGGCAGGTTCGCGAGCGCGAACGAGATGGTCTCGATCGACTGGGTCGTGAGCTCTTGGCGGAAGTCCTCGAGGTGCGCCGCGGCGGCGCGGTCGATCAGCTCGCGCTGCGAGTGCATCTCGTCGGCGAAGACCTCGCGCAGGAAGCTGCCGACCGCGTCGGTGGAGATGGTGGGCGCGATCGCGACCAGCGCGTACTGGACCGCGTCGCGCAGCTCGGCGGCGGTCTGGAAGCGCTCCTCGGGGCGCGGGCGCAGCATGCGCACGACCAGCTCGTCGAAGGGTCGCAGCGATGGCTCGAGCTGCGACGGCAGCCGGTGCTCGCCCTTGACGACCTGGCGGGCGAGCGCGCGGTAGTCAGGGTTGTCGCCGACCTCGTAGAGCCGCACGCCGGTCAGCAGCTCGAAGAGCACCGCGCCGACCGCATACAGATCGGTGCGCGCGTCGACGACGCCGCCCCGCACCAGCTGCTCGGGGGCCATGTAGCCGAACTTGCCAAAGCCCATCTTGGGATCGGTGGCGGTGGCGCGCAGCGCGCTCTTGGCGATGCCGAAGTCGATGATCTTGGTCTCGCCCTCGAACGACACCAGCACGTTGGGCGGCGAGATGTCGCAGTGGACCAGGCCCAGCGACTTGCCGTCGGCGCCGATGCGGCGGTGGGCGTAGGCCAGGCCGTTGGCCATCTCGCGCACGATGAACAGCGCGATCGGCGGCGGGATCATGCGGCCCTGACGCTGGACCAAGGTGAGCAGGCGGCGCAGGTCGCGGCCCTCGAGATACTCGAGGGCGAGGAAGTACTCTTCGCCGAGGCGACCGACCTCGAAGACCTGGGCGACGTTGACGTGCTGCAGCTTGATCGCGACCTGAGCCTCGTCGATGAAGCGCGAGATGAACTGCTCATCCTCGACCAGGGTGGGCAGCACCTTTTTGATCACGCACAGCTTCTCGAAGCCAGCGAGGCCGTGCTTGGCGAGGAAGATCTCGCCCATGCCACCGCGCGACAGGCGCTGCACCAGCAGGTAGCGCCCGAACACCATCGGATGGAACTCGTACCTACCGCGCGGACCGGTCTGGTCGAGGGCGCCGTCGCTCGACGAGCCCTCGGGGTCGGGGTTGATGACGACGGACATCCGGAGCTGTCGATGATGCCAGATCGCGACGGCGCGCGATCGGTTGTGGCGAGCGGAGCGCGGGTGATAGCGTGGTCGACGTGCGGCTGGCTCCCTCTGTGGTGATCTCGCTGGGCCTGCTCGCGTGCGGTCAGGGCTCGGTCGAGGTGGTGCTGCGCCTGCCCATCGATCCATCGGCGACGCCCGGCGAGGCCACCCAGATCGTGCTGCGCGCCGACCGCGCCGACGGTGATCCGGTCACGCTGACCGCGCCGATCCGCGACAACCGCTTCGAGCTGGGCGACCTCCCGGTCGACGACTACACCGCCATGACGGTCGAGCTGCGGGGCGCGAGCGGCGGGACGGTCGGCTACGGCCGCGCCGGTGAGGCGCTCGACGTGAGCCCGACCGGCGCGCTGATCTACGAGATCCCGGTGCGGCGACCACGGACCTACCTGGCCGGCCCCACGCCCGAGGAGACCGTGGACGCGCCCGACACCGTGAGCCTGCCGCGGCTCCTGCGCGTCGACCGTGGCTCGTCGACGATCGAGAGCCTCAGCGTGCCGCTGGCCGCCGATCAGGCCGGCGCGATCGTGGCCTCGGCCGGGCCCGATCTGTTCCTCGCAGTCGGCCCCAAGATCTACCGGCTCGACAGCAGCACCGACGAGCTGTCCGACCAGCCGATCGCGACCGCGCCCGCGACCATCACCGATCTGACCGGCACGCTCGACGGGCGGTTCCTGGTCGCGAGCGCCGGCGCCAACCTGGTCGTCGTCGAGACCGCGACCGGCGCGACCCGCGTGGTCGGCGCCAGCGGACCGGTCGGCGCGGTCACGCTCGGCCACGCTCCCGACGGTGGCTGGCTGGCGGTCGGCCTGGTCGACGCCGCCCGCACCGCGACCCAGTGCCCGCGTCAGTCGAGCCTGCTGGTCACCACGCTCGGCCTCGACGACGCCGAGGCCAAGACGATCGCGCTGGGCACCGGCGTGGCCGACGTCGCCGGGCCGACCGCGCGGCCGTACCTGATCGCGGCGGCCTTGTGCAGCGACCGCGTGCTCGCCATCGATCTCGCTACCGACGAGGTCACGCCGATCAGCGAACCCGCCAACGTGCCGTGCGACAAGTCCTCGGTGTGCGCGCCGAGCGCGGTCGCAGCCTCGGACGACCAGGCCTGGGTCGGCGGCACCGTCGCGGCGCTCCTGGCTATCCAGGTCGACGGTGACTTCCAGTACACCTCGGTCGGCGCGCACCATCAGCTCGCCACCATCGACCTCAGCGGCGCGCCCCGGGTGGCCGGCATCGCCGAGCTGTCCGAGCTGCAGCAGGTGCTCGAGCCGACCGACCGCTTGGGCTTCGTCCTCAACCGCAACATGAAGGCGCGCGTCGCGTCGGTGTCGGCGCTGAGCGTGTCGGCCGACGGCTCGATCGTGACCTTGTGCAGCAACTCGCAAGCCAAGGCGACTGGCGTGGTGCTGACCGGGCCGTTCGCCCCCACGCCCTACGTGCCGGCGATCGCGCTGCACGTGAGCTACCAGATCGCGATCTCGACGCAGACCGGCGCGGTCGAGACCTCGCTGCGCACGCGCTGTCACGTCTGCGCCAGCGAGCCGACCGCGAGCCCGCAGTTCGACCTGGGCAAGCTGTGCGTCCTGACCGACGAATACCTCTATCCGAGCTGGGCGTGCGCGCCCTACACCGGTGGCGAGCCGGTGACCGACTTCGAGGGCGGCTCGTCGTCGTCGCTGTTCGGGCGGCCGTGATGCGGCGCGCGCTGGTGGCCATCGCGATCGGGTTGCTGGTGCCGTCGGTGGGGCTGGCCGACGGGCCGCGTCGCTCGACCGCGGTGCTGGAGTTCCGGGCCGGCTCGTCGGCCCTGCCCCAGCTGGGTGCCCGCATCGGCGTGGTGCTGTCGACGCGAACGTCGCTCAAGGTGCTCGGCGACGATCAGGCCCGCCAGCGCTACGGCGACGGCCTCGACCGCGCGGTCGTCGACTGCGCCGGCGAGTCGGCCTGCATCGGCGCGATCGGCAAGCGGCTCGGCACCGACGAGGTCGTGCTGATCGGCGTGAGCGAGCTGGGCGACGTGATCCTGTCGATCCAGCGCATCGAGAGCCAGGGCGGCTCGGTCGCCGGGCGGGTGGCCGAGGCCCTGGCCGCCGACGCCGCGCCCACCGACGACGAGCTGGTCGCGTACCTCGAGCGGGTGCTGCCGGCCGAGGACTTCGTCCGCTTCGGCACCATCGCGATCAAGGTGAACGTGGCTGGCGCCGAGATCTGGGTCGGCGGCACCTCGCGCGGCCAGTCGCCGCTGCCGGCGATCCGGGTGCCGGCACCGTCGCGCTACCCGATCGAGATCAAGAAGGCCGGCTTCTCGCCGTTCCGCGCCTCGGTGGCGGTGCCGGCCGACGGTCAGATCGACGTCGACGCCGAGCTCCAGCAGCCGGGCCGCGGCGGCAGCGCCTGGTACGCGAAGTGGTGGGTCGCGGCGGCCGCCGGCGTGATCGTCGCCGGTGCGGTGACCAGCGTCATCTTGCTCACGCGCGATCAGTCGTCAGTCCCCATCGGCGGCCACCTGTAGTTTCCAGACCGACGGTCGTCAGGTCGCCGCCCGGTTCGCGCACCCGCGGCAAGTGGCGGCGCGCGAGGGTCGTGCGACACTCGCACATGGCCGAGCCGACGGACCATCGGCCGAGAGCCGAGCGAGGGTTGCGCCTGCTGGCCCGCGCGACGTTTCCAGAAGCGGCACCCGGCGGTGGGGCTCGTCCCGGCACGCTGGTCGTGCCCGCGTCAGCGCCGCCACCGAAGATCCGCGCCATCTGCTACGACGCGGTGCGCATCGACGAGCACGACATCGAGCGCGTCCTCGAACCGGTGCGGATGCGGGTCCGCGACGGGCTGGGCCCGATCCGGACCGCCGGTCCCGGCTACCTCGCGTACGCGACGCCGCGGGCCCTCGAGCACATCAACACCATGAAGGCACTCCTCGCGCAGCTCCAGCGCGGCCGGTTCCCTCAGCGCGAGGCGATCGGCCGGATGATTCGCGAGACTTATCCCGCGATCTCCGACGAGGTCCGGGTCTACCTCCGCGACACCTACGACCAGGCGTGCAGCTCGTCGACGTGATCGACTCGCAGCGCGAGCTGGTCAGCGGGCTGCTCAACACCTATCTCTCTCGGTGATCAGCGCGCGCACGAACGAGGTGATGAAGGTCCTGACCATCATGGCGAGCATCTTCATCCCGTTGACCTTCCTGGCCGGGCTGTACGGCATGAACTTCACGAACCTGCCGGAGCTGCGGTCGTCGTGGGCCTACCCGACGCTGCTGCTGCTCATGGCGATGATCGCCGGCCTGATGCTCTTGTTCTTCCGCCGCAAGGGTTGGCTCGGCGACGGTCGCGACGCCGCCGCCGACGACGACGACCGGCCCCGGTGACCGCTCACGCGACGCGGTTGGCGAGCGACGCGAGCCCCTCGGCGACCGCGTTGCGCTACCCCTTCACTCGCTGACTGACAGGGTCGTCGGTCCGCGCGAGCGCAGCATGACCAGGGCGTCCTCGTTGTCGGCGCCGTAGTAACCGCGACGGGTGGCAGCGGCGGCGAAGCCGAAGCGTTCGTACAGCGCGATGGCGGGCCGGTTCGACGCGCGCACCTCGAGCGTCACGACGCGGGCGTCACGGGCGGCCTCGACCAGGTGCTGCATCAGGCGAGCGGCGATGCCGCGACGACGCGCGTCGGGGTGGGTGGCGATCGCGAGCAGGTGGACCTCGTCGGCGACCAGCCAGTAGTTGAGGTAGCCCAGGACGTCGCGGTCGCGCGCGACGATGAGGCGACCGTGGGCGCGCTCGAGCTCGTCGACGAAGCTCTGGCGCGGCCAGGCGCTCTTGAACGAATGCCGAGAGATCTCGTCGATGGCGTCGAGGTCGGCCGCGGTGGCCGGGCCCACCCGCAGCTCAGCCACGCTTGAGCCCGGCGAAGATCGCCTTCCACAGCTCGTCGATGCCGAGCTTGTCCTGGGCCGAAAACAGGAGCGGCATCCGGGGCAGCCCGAGGTCGCGCTTGACCGCGGCGGCGATGGGCAGACGCTGGGCCTTGCCGAGCTTGTCGGCCTTGGTCATGACCGGGATGACCGCGAGCTTGCGCTCGAGGAGCCAGGGCACGAAGTCGAGCTCGTCGTGGGACACCTCGCGGCGGATGTCCATGAGCAGCACGACCGCGCGCAGCGCCGGGCGCTCACCGAGGTAGCTCTCCATGAGCGGACGCCACGACGCCCGCAGATCGCGATCGACCGCCGCGTAGCCGTAGCCCGGCAGGTCGACGAAGTGCAGCGCGTCGTGGCCGGCGACCACCTTGCCGGTCTCGACGCGGAACCAGTTGAGCAGCCGGGTGCGACCGGGCGTGCGCGAGGTGCGGGCCAGGCCGGCGTGGTCGGTCAGCGCGTTGATGAGCGACGACTTGCCGACGTTGGAGCGGCCGGCGAAAGCGACCTCGGGCAGATCGCCGGGTGGGAAATCGGCCGGTCGAGTCGCGGAGATGACGAAGCTGGCCGCGCGCGGACGCATCGCGTGGCTATCGCACGTCCGGGGTCGAAGCGATACCAACCGGGTGCGCAGGTAGGGTCAGATCGATCGGCACCAGGCGCGTCGATGGGCCAGCGTGACAGCGCGCGCAGCGAGCGGCGCGCACGGTGGGATCGGCGAGGTTCACCAGCCCGAGCTGACGGGCCAGCATGGGATCGCGCATGACATCGTCGGCGGCGTAGGCGGCGCCGGGACCGTGACACGCCTCGCAGCCCACGTCGGGGAAATACGCGGTGCCGACTGGCGCATCGCCGGTCGAGTGACAGGCCCGACAGCGCGCGACGCCCGAGGGCACCGCCGGCTCGGCGTCGGCATGGGCGGTGGCTTGCCAGGCCGCGAGCTCGGCGGGATGACAGGCGCCGCACACCTTCGAGCCGACGTAGTCGCGGCGCGCGCCGAGCGACAACCCGACGATCGCGAGGGCGATCCAGCGAGGGTGCACCGACGCATCCTCGCACGACGACCGCTTCGTGTTACGAGATCGCGTGGTCAAGGTCCTGGGGCTCACCGGCGGCATCGCCAGCGGCAAGAGCACGGTCGCGGCGATGTTGCGCGCTCGCGGCGCGGCGCTCGTCGACGCCGACCAGGTCGCGCGCGACGTCGTGGCGCCGGGCCAGCCGGGGTTCGGCGAGCTGGTCGCGCGCTTCGGGATGACGATCGTCGACGCCGACGGCACGCTCGATCGCAAGGCGCTGGGCGCGATCGTGTTCGCGGATCCCCACGCGCGGCGCGACCTCAACGCGATCACCCATCCGCGGATCGCCGCGGCCAGCCAGGCCGCGATCGCGCGCCTGGCCGCGGCGGGCGCACCGGTGGTGTTCTACGAGGCCGCGCTGCTGATCGAGAACCAGCTGCACCGCACGATGGACGGCGTCATCGTGGTCGCCGCGCTGCCCGAGGTACAGGCCCAGCGCCTGGGCGCCCGCGATGCCCTCGACGCCGAGGCGGTGAGCGCGCGCCTCGAGGCCCAACTGCCGCTCGCGGCCAAGCTCGCCGTCGCGACCTGGGTCATCGACAACGCCGGTGATCGCGCGGCGCTCGCGACCGCGGTCGAGACGCTGTGGCTCTCGCTCGAGGGGCGCTTCGGCCAGCTGACCGCGCCGCCGCCCGAGGTCGAGGCGGTCGAGGAGATCCTGATCACCGGCCTGCCGGCGGCGACGCCGATGCGACTCCTCGAGCACATCTTGGCCCGCGACCTCACGGCCCACGTCCACCTGGTGGTGCCCGCCGAGTTCGCGGCCCACACCGAGGCCCGTCTCGGCGGGCTCGGTCGCGCCCGGGTGCGGCTCCTGGTGGGCAACGTGGCGGCGATGGACCTGGGGCTCTCGACCGACGAGTACCGCGCGCTCGCCGCGGTGGTGACGACGATCCACCACGTCGCGCCGCTGTCGCCGATCGGCCACGACGCCCGCGAGCGTCGGCGCCACCGCGTCGAGGGCACCCGCAGCGTGGTCGAGCTGGCCGCCGACGCGCCGCACCTGCGCCGCCTGATCCATTGGTCGTCGATCCGGGTCTCCGGCGATCGCGACGGCGTCGTCCTCGAGGACGAGCTCGAGTGCGGCCAGGGCTTCCGCACGCCCGACGATCGGGCGCTGTTTGACGCCGAGCGGACCGCGGTCGCCGCGAGACACCGCCTGCCGGTCACGGTGCTGCGAGTGGGCCACGTCGTCGACGAGCGGGCCGGCGAGCACGCCGACCACCCGGTGCGAGACGACAGCGCGACCGCGGTCCTGGCCTACATCGCGACCAACCCCTGGCCGGTGCGGCTGCCCCTGCCCGGCGGCGGCGCCGCCCCGTTCCACCTGGTGCCGATCGCCTTCGTGGTCGCAGCTGGGCACCAGCTCGCCCTCGACGAGCGCGCGGCCGGCGCGACCTTTCACCTGGTCGATCCCGATCCGCTGCCGGTGCGCACCATCCTCGAGCACGTCGCGGCCCTCGCCGGCCTGCGCGCGCCGCGCGGCTCGCTCCCGTCGGGGCTGGCCCGCATGTTCCTGCGCACGCCGGGCGTGACCCGGTTCGCGCGGGTCCCGGCTGGCATGCTCGCGCTGCTCACCACGTCGGTGACCTACTCGCCGCGCCACGCCCGCGCGCTCCTGGCCGGCACCGGCATCGCGTGCCCGCCCTTCGCCGACTACGCGGACAACGTGGTGGCCGCGCTCAAGGCCGCCAAGGCCGCGCGTCGGGCCCAGCGCGCCGAGGCCGCCAATGGCGCCGACTCATCACTCGACGAGACCATCGATCCGCTGGGCTGACGCCGCGCGCGCTGGCGACGCTACTCGTCGGGGTCGGGGTCGGGGTCGGGGTCGGGGTCAGCGTCGGGCGCAGCGCCCGCGGCCTTGGTGCGCAGGCCGTTGCGCTCGAGGAGCCGGTACAGGAACTTCCGCTCGAGGCCGGCGGTGCGGGCCGCGGCCGACAGGTTGCCGCTAGCGCGCTCGACGAGATCGGTGAGGTACGCCCGCTCGAAGCGGTCGACGACCTCGTCCTTGGCGACGTGGAACGGGCGATCCGCGCGCACCGCCGCGACCTCGGCGACCGGCGCGGCGATGGTGGGCCGCAACAGGATCGGCAGCTCGAAGAACTCGTGGGCCGGCCCAGCCAGCGCGACCGCGCGGGTGATGACGTTGCGCAGCTCGCGCACGTTGCCGGGCCAGTGGTAGGCGGCGAGGCGATCGAACGACGGCCCGCCGATCGACGCCACCAGGTGGCCCGCGCCGGCGCGCTCGAGGAAGATCGCGATGAGCTTCTTGAGATCCTCGCGGCGCGAGCGCAGCGGCGGCAGGTGGATCTCGACGACCGCGAGCCGGTAGTAGAGGTCGCCGCGGAACCCGCCCTTGGCGACCTCGCCGAACACGTCGCGGTGGGTCGCGGCGACGACGCGCACGTCGTAGCGCTCGGGCTTGCGCGAGCCCAACGGGACGACCTCGCCGGCCTCGAGCATGCGCAGGAGCTTGGGCTGCAGGCTGATCGGCAGGTCGCCGATCTCGTCGAGGAACAAGGTCCCGCCGTGGGCCGCCGCGTAGGCGCCTTGGCGATCGCCGGCGGCCCCGGTGAACGAGCCGCGGACGTGGCCGAACAGGTCGCTCTCGATGAGCGTGTCGGTGGCGGCGCCGCAGTCGAAGACCACGAAGGGTCCGTCCTTGCGCGGGCCCTCGTCGTGAACTGCCCGGGCTGCCAGCTCCTTGCCGCAGCCGCTCTCGCCGAGCAGCAAGATCGACGCGTCGGTGCGGGCCGCGCGCTCGAGCAGCGCGAAGACCTGCCGCATGCCCGGGCTGTCGCCCCACATGGCGCCGAAGTGATCGCGCGTCGAGGGCGGGATGGCGACCATCTCGTCGGCGGGCAGGAGCTGCAACAGCGAGTGGCCGACCCGGACCACCGCACCGGGCGGCGCGGTGACCTTGCCGACCGCGACCCCGTCGATTGACGTGCCGTTCTTGGAGCCGAGATCGACGACGGTGAAGCCGGCCGAGGTCGGCGCGATCGTGCAATGCCGGCTCGACACCGACGGATCGGTGAGCGCGACGTCGCATCCCGGATCGGCGCCGACCACGACGCCGATCGGCGGCAGATCGAGCTCGAGGCCGGCATCGGCGCCGGCCAAGACCCGCAGCCGCGACATCCGCCCGACGTGGAGCGCACGCTTCTGGTTGGTGACCCGGGTGACCCTCATGTGCTGCGCACCAGGCCGCGGCCCATCAGGTTCGCCAGGTGGCGGCAGGCCTCGAGGCGCCCCATGCCGGCGACGTCGAGCAGCTCGTCGAAGGTGAGCATGCCGTCGATGCGCGACAGCAGGAACGCGGCGCGGGGATCGACGCCGCTGGTCTTGAGATCCGCGAGGCTACCGGTCACCACCGGACGGCGCTCGAGGCTGCCGAAGCAGCGGTAGTAGCAGTCGAGCAACCCGTCGCGGTTCTTGTGGATGAGCTTCTGGGCGACCGCGCTGTCGGGCGCCTCGGCCAGCGCCAACTCGATCGCGACGATGACCTGCGCGGGATCGCCGCCGTTGGCCTCGGCGCGAGCCCGCTCGATGAGGCGGATGATGCGGCGGCGGGCGGCGGCGTCGGCGCTCTCACCGCGCGGACGATCGCGATCGATCTCGGCGAGGAGCTGGACCGACGGCCCGCCCAGCGTCGACAGCGGCGGCAGCGGTGGCGCGAGATCGTCGTTGTCGATGGTGCGCGTGCGGGTCGAGGTCGGCGGCGGCAGGCGCAGCTCTTCGACGTGAACCGGCCGCTGATCGGGCGGCAGCGCCGGCGCCGGCAAGGGCTCGAGGCCAGGTGTCAGGGTCTCGATGCCGAGCTCGAGCGGTGACCCCGGCAGATCGAGATCGAGCGCCAGGCCCAGCTCGAGGTCATCGAAGGCATCGAGGGCAGCCGACGGTGACGGCGCCGGGCGCGGGCGCGCCGGGGCGGGCGGGCGCGTCGCGCCGCCGCGCAAGGTCTGCAGCGTGCCGGTCCGAGCCGGTGGGATCGGCTGGGTGACGCCCATCGGCGCGGTGCGCCGGGCCGGCCGCGGCATCATCGCGCGATCGATGGTGGGCTCGCCGGTGAGCTCGCGTCCGCCGAAGTCAAAGGACAGGTCGACCGTGGGTCGCTGATGCAAGGCGACTCGCTGGTAGCCGCTGGCGGTCGACTCGCCGGGGTCGGCGGCGGCTGGGACCCGCAGCGCCGGATCCGAGCGGCCGGCCTGACCCAACGTGAGGCTCTCGTAGTCATCGTCGAGCGCGACCGCGGTGACCACGCCGACGCCGGTGCGCTCGCTCTCCATCGGCCAGCCGTCGTCGAAGCCGGGCTCGGCCAAGCGCGCTCCCTTCCAGGTCATCGGCGACGCGTGGGGACGCGACACCGAGATCTCGTAGTCGTCGGAGTCGCCGATGGTGCCCAGCTCGAAGGGCACCAGCAGCTCGGCGATCGGCGAGGGCGCGTCGACGATCAGCTGGTCGTAGTGCTGCCGAACGTAGTCGACGTAGCCAAGCGCGCGACTGTCGCCGGGCACCGCCTGCAGCGCGGCCTCCCACGCCGTCAGCGCGCCGTCGAGGTCGCCGCGACGATACCGATCGAGGCCGTCGGCGACCAGCCGATCGAGCTCGGCGCGGGCTGTCGGCGAGGTCATGCAGGCGTCACCCAGCGGTCTTCGAGACCACGCCGCGGAACATGTTCAGGGTCCGCGACAGCGCCTCGGTGCCGTCGGTGAGCCCCGCCAGATCCTTGGCGGCAATGGCGCCCCGCACCCGCTCCATCACGCTGCGCGCCTTCTTGATCGCATCCTGTCCAAAATCCGAGCCGCTGATGATCTCGCTGACCCGCGGGAACAACGCTTCGACCTCGTCGAGGACCTTCTCGGCGCTGTGGCGGGCCTTGTCGAGCTCCTGGCCCGAGCGAACCTCGACCATGTAGTCCTTGTTGGCGTCCACCATCTTGCGCAGTTCGTCCTCGGTGAGGCCGCTGGTCGCGGTCACCGTAATCGACTGCTCGAGACCGGTCTCGAGATCGCGGGCGGTCACCGACACGATGCCGTCAGCCGAGATGTGGAACGTCACCTCGATCTCGACCTCGCCGCGGGGCGCCCGTCGCAGGCCGGTCAACACGAACTCGCCGAGCAGCTCGTTCTCCTCAGCGCGATCGCTCTCGCCTTGCAGCACGAGGATCTTCACCGAGGTCTGGCTGTCCTTGACGGTCGTGAAGACGTGCGACTTCGAGGTCGGCACCGTGGTGTTCTGCTCGATGAGCTTATGGAAGTACCCGCCGACGATCATGATGCCGAGCGAGTGCGGCGTGACGTCGAGCAGCAAGATGTCGTGCTTGTCGTCGGTGAGCGCGGCGGCCTGGATGGCGGCGCCCAGCGCGACGACCTCGTCGGGATGGACGCCCTTGCCGGGCTCGACGCCGAAGAACTCGGCGACCCGCTGCTGACACAGCGGCATGCGGGTCATGCCGCCGACCAGGATGACGTCCCCGAGGTCCCCTTTGGCGATCTCGGCATCCTCGAGGGTGCGGGCGCAGATGTCGATCGTGCGCTCGATGAGATCGGCGGTGAGCTCCTCGAGCTTCTCACGGGTGAGCGTGGCCTGAAGGTGCAGCGCCTCGTTGCGGCCGGTCGAGATGATGAACGGCAGGTTGATCTCGGTCTCGCGGACGCTCGACAGCTCGCACTTGGCCTTCTCGGCCACGTCCTTGAGCCGCTGCAGCGCCATCTTGTCCTTGCGCAGATCGATCTTGTGCTCGCGCTGGAACCCGGCGACCAGCCAGTCGATGATGCGGCGATCGAAGTCCTCGCCGCCGAGGAAGGTGTCGCCGGCGGTCGAGATGACCTCGAACACGCCGTTGCCGATCTCGAGGATCGAGATGTCGAAGGTGCCACCGCCGAGGTCGTAGACCGCGATGCGGCGCTCCATGGTCTTGCCGAAGCCGTAGGCCAGCGCGGCCGCGGTCGGCTCGTTGATGATGCGGATGACGTCGAGGCCGGCGACCCGACCGGCATCCTTGGTGGCCTGGCGCTGGGCGTCGTTGAAGTACGCCGGCACCGTCACGACCGCCTTTCGCACCTCTTCACCGAGGTACTCGTCGGTGATGAGCTTCATCTCCTGCAGGATGTACGCGGCGATCTCGGGGACCGAGAAGACCTGATCGCGCAGCATCACCCGGACGTCATCGTGCGGCCCCTCGACGATGCGGTAGGGCACGGTCTCGAGCGACTGCCGGACCGCGGACGAGCCCCACTTGCGACCGATGAGGCGCTTGGACGCGTAGACCGTGTTCTCGGCGTTGGTGATCGCCTGCCGTTTCGCGATGTGGCCGACGAGGCGCTTGCCGTTCTCGGCGATGGCGACCATCGACGGCGTCGTCTTGTAGCCGCCGCGGTTGGGGATGACAGCGGGCGTCCCGTTCTCGACGATCGCTACACACGAGTTCGTCGTCCCGAGATCGATGCCGATGACCTTGTCGGTCGCCATGGAAGCCGAGCTTCGCAGGCTTCGGCGAAGCTGGCCAGCTTTGGGGCCCGAAACAGCCCAGCGCAGCGACGAGCCAGCGACGGGTAGCCACCGTCGCGACGGGTAGCCGCGGTGTCGCGCCTCAAGCCGCACCCGAGTCGGTCAGCGACGTGCAGCGACGTGCTAGCGACGTGCTAACGCGGCGCGGACCACGCCCAGGTCGGCCGCGAGCTCGGACGACAGCGTGTCGTTCTCGTTCTTCATGGCCAGCGCCATCACCAGGACCTCCTCGGCGTCGTCGAGGCGCTCGAGGGCGCGCAGCGCGCGCGCCAGGGTCCGCGCGATCGAGGGATCCGACGGCTCGAGGGCGGTCGCCTTGCGGGCGTGATCGAGGGCGGCCTGTAGCTCGCCGGCGGCCAGCGCGCAGCTCGCGGCACGCCGCAGGTAGCGGGCCAAGGGATCGAGCTTCACCGCGGCGGCGAAGAGCTTCATGGCCGAGGCCAGCTCGCTCGACACCTCGGCCAAGCACGCGCGGTCGAACAGCTCGGCGGCGTACTCGGTCGGGCTCTGCGGCGCGGTCGCGCCCGAGTCCTCGCGGCGCGCGGTCCGGGGATCCATCAGCTCGCCGTGGGCGGTCGACATCGCCTCGAAGACCGTGTTGATGCGAGCCTCCCAGGTGGCGAGCTTGCGGCCGTAGAAGCGATCGGGGTGGAACAGCTTGCTGCGCTCGAAGAACGCCCGCTTGATGTCGCGCTTGTCGGTGCCAACCGGCACGCCGACGAGCACCCAGGGATCCTGGGTCGCGACCAAGCGCAGCCCGACCAGGATGCGGGTCTTCTCGTCCAAGGAGAGGTCGCCGGGCTCGGCGTGCATCGCGCGCTCGGCGAGCGACGGGGTGTCCAGCGGTGGCAGCGCGGCCGCGACCTTGGGGCCCTTGACCGCGGCGGCCTCGCCCAACTGCGAGCGCAGCATCGACGGGATGCCCGGCATGGTGGCGCGTGTCGGATCCGAGAAGTGCGGCGGCGTGGTGACCGGCAGGTTGCCGGGGCGGCGGGTTGGATCGGGTCGCGCCACCGAGGCCGTGGTGGTCGACGAGCCGCCCGACGCCACGAGCGCAGGCAGGGTCCCGGGTGCCGGCAAGACCGAACCACTGGACGGCGTCATGCGGCGCATCGGCGTGGTCTGGGTGCGCGACGTCGACGGCACCGTCGCGGCCTGGCCGCTCGCGGGTGCCTCCTCATGCGGCACGAGGATCGCGCCGGCGCGCCGCAGTTGCCGCACGATCGCGATCGCACGATCGACCGCGAGGCCGGTCATGAGGATGAGGTCCTTCACCGTCGTCGCGCCGTCGAAGCGCGACCACACGAAGTACTCCTCGGTGCCAAAGCCAGCCTTGAGCGGATCGAAGCGCGGGTTCTGCTTCAGCCGCTGGCTGGTCGCGCCGACGTCGGGAATCTCATGCGGCACCACACTCATCGCGTGTCGCGACGCTAGCATGCCGCGAGGCGACGGCGATCACGGTCCAGCGGCGATGCCCATCATCGCCAGCTCGAGGATGGCCTTGTGGCAGTGCAGGCGGTTCTCGGCCTGGTCCCAGATCGCGGCGCCGCGCGGTCCGTCCATCACGCCGGCCGAGATCTCCTCGCCGCGGTGGGCCGGCAAGCAATGCAGCACGATCGCGCGAGCCGAGGCGTGGGCCAGGAGCGCGTCGTCGACGAGATAGCCGGCGAACGCGGCCTGGCGTCGAGCGGCCTCGCCCTCCTGCCCCATCGACGCCCACACGTCGGTCATGACTACGTCGGCGCCGTGGGCCGCGGCGATCGGATCGGTCACCACCTGCACGGTCGGCGCGTCGGCGAGGTCGGCGAGGTCGGGCTGATAGCCGGTCGGGCACGCCAGGGTCAGGTGGAGGCCGAGCCGGCGCGCGGCGTGGATCCAGCTGAGCGCCATGTTGTTGCCGTCGCCGATCCACGCGACCTTCACGCCGTCGAGGGTGCCGAGCTGCTCGCGGATCGTGAGCAGGTCGGCGATGATCTGACAGGGGTGCTCGCGGTCGGTGAGCGCGTTGATGACCGGCACCGTCGACGCGGCCACCAGCTGCGCGAGGCGCGCGGCGCCGAAGGTGCGGAACACGATCGCGTGGACATAGCGCGACAGGACGCGCGCGGTGTCCTCGATGGGCTCGCCGCGGCCGAGCTGGGTGCCGTCGCTGGTGAGGAGCGTGGCGTGACCGCCGAGCTCGCGGACCGCGACCTCGAAGCTGACCCGGGTGCGGGTCGACGCCTTCTCCATCACCAGCGCGACGTGCTTGCCGGCCAGCCAGACCGCGGGCGGGTGGGGCCGCGCGCGCTTCCAAGCGGCGCTGGCGTCCAAGAGCGCGATCAGCCCGTCGCGATCGAGGTCGGCGATGCTGACGAAGTGGGTCACGACTTGCCTCCGAGCTCGCCGAGCGCGCGGTCGAGGATCGCGACCGCCTCGTCGAGCTGGGCGTCGCTGACCACGAACGCGGGCGCGAAGCGGATGACGTTGGAGCCGGCCAGCGACAGCAGCACGCCCAGCTCGCGACAGCGCGCGATGATCGGCGCGGGCGTGCCGGCGATCGCGATGCCGCGCAGGAGCCCGCGACCGCGGGTCTCGAGGACCAGCTCGGGCCGCGCGGCTCGCAGCGCGTCGAGCTTGCGGCCCAGATACTCGCCCTGGGTCGCGGCGCGCGCGACCAACCCGTCACGCTCGATGATCTCGAGGACGGCGCTGACCGCGGCGGTGGCCAACGGGTTACCGCCGAAGGTCGAGCCGTGAGGCACCGCGCCGCCGGCTTGGACCGAGAGCCCGGTCGCGGCCTTGTCGGTGGCGCACAGCGCGCCGACCGGGATGCCTCCGCCGAGACCCTTGGCCAGGGTCATCACGTCGGGCGTGACGTCGTCGTGCTGGTGGCCCCACCACCGGCCGGTGCGGCCGACCCCGGTCTGGACCTCGTCGAAGATGAGCAGCACGCCGGCGGCGTCACAGGCGGCGCGCAGGCCGCGCAGGTAGCCGGGCGGCGGCACCAAGATGCCGCCCTCGGCCTGGATCGGCTCGACGATGATCGCGCACGCGGTCGGCCGCTCGATGGCCGCAACCGCCGCGGCCAGATCGCCAAACGGCACGAACTCGACCAGCTCGAACAGCGGGCCGAAACCCTCGCGGTATTTGGGCTGGCCGGTGATCGACACCGTCGCGATCGAGCGACCGTGGAAGCTGTGGGTCGCGGCGATGATCGTCGTGCGCTCGGGCGCACCCGCGACCAGGCTCTGGTAGCGGCGCGCCAGCTTGATCGCGCCCTCGTTGGCCTCGGCGCCCGAGTTGCAGAAGAACACGCGATCGGCGAAGGACAGCCGCGTGATCGCCTCGGCGGCGAGGATCTGCGGCTCGTTCCAGTACAGGTTCGAGACGTGGGTCAGGCGTCCCAGCTGCGCGGATAGCCGCTCGGTCAGCTCGGGATGGGCGTGGCCGAGGCAGCACACCGCGATGCCCGCGGTCATGTCGAGGAAGCGGGTGCCGGCGACGTCCCAGACCTCGCAGCCGGCGCCGCGGGTGAGGACGATGGGCTGCTGGCGGTAGTTCTTGATGAAGGTGCGATCGGCGATCGCGAGCAGCTCGGCCTGGGTGTGCGAGGTGGTCATGACGTGGCTCCTGGTACCAGCTGGGTGCCGACGCCGGCCTGCGTGAAGATCTCGAGCAGGAGCGCGTGCTCCAGCCGGCCGTCGATGATGTGGATCTTGCTGACGCCCGCGGCCAGCGCCGCGAGCGCGTTCTCGACCTTGGGGATCATGCCGCCGCGGATCACGCCGCGCGCGATCAGCTCGCGGGCCTGCGCGTCGGTGAGGCTCGACAGCAGCGCGCCGTCGCTGTCGAGGACGCCGGCGATGTCGGTGAGCAGCACCAGCTTCTCGGCGCCCAGCGCCTGGGCCAGCCGGGCCGCGAAGACGTCGGCGTTGACGTTGAGCGCGTTGCCGTCGGGGCCGGTCGCGATCGGCGCGACCACCGGGATGAAGTCGGACACCAGCCGATCGATGGCGAGCCGATCGATCGCGGTGATCTCGCCGACCAGGCCCAGCTCGGGGCGCCGGATCTCGGCCCGAGCCAGCCCACCATCGCAGCCGGTGAGGCCGACCGCGGCGCCGCCCATGAAGTTGATGAGGCGGACCAGCTCTTGGTTGAGCGAGCCGCCCAGCACCATCTCGACGACCTCGAGGGCCGGCCCATCGGTGACGCGCTGGCCATCGATGAACGTGGCCTGATGGCCGAGCCGGTCGAGGAGGTTGGTGATCTGCTTGCCGCCGCCGTGGACGACGACGACGTGGATCCCGACCCAGTCCAGGAGGATGAGATCCTCGGCGAAGCGGGCCCGCAGCCGGTGATCTTCGAGGGCAGCCCCGCCGATCTTCACGACCACGGTCTTGCCGCGAAACTCCGAGATGAACGGCAGGGCCTCGACGAGCACCCGGGCCTTGGCGATGACGGCTTCCACTGTGGCCGCGCATCCTACAGCGGAAAGGCCGCGCCGGGCTCAGGCCGCGAGGGTGGGTTCGGCCGCGATCTCGATCTTGACCTTGTCGCTGACGGCGACGCCATCCGGTCGTTGCTACGCGAAGGCTTCGACCAGGACCGCCGCCCCGACCCCGGCCGCGCCGCTCACCGCCGCGATCCCCCAGCGCTCGCCGCGACGGGCTAGCTGGAGCGCGACGTTGCCCAGGAGGATGGCGCCGGTGGCGCCGAAGGCATGGCCGAGCGCGATCGTGCCGCCGTCGGGGTTGAGGCGATCGTCGCCGACGCCGAGGTCGCGCTGGAAGCGCACGCACAGCGCCGCGAAGGCCTCGGCCAGCTCGAAGACCGCGACATCGTCGGCGCGCAACCCGGCCCGACCCAGGAGCTTCACGACCGCGTCCTGCCCGGCGGTGAGCATCGCGACGGGATCGCCGGCCACCGTCACCGCGCTCACGATGCGGGCGTGGGGCGTGAGCCCGAGCCGCTCGGCGGTGGCCAGGTTGCCGATCGCGACCAGCGCCGCGCCGTCGGCCAGCGCCGGCGACGACGCCCGGGTGTGATCGTGGGCCAACACCGCGAGCTGCGGGTAGTACGCGAGCACGGTGGCGTCCTGGCCCTGGGCGCCGATCGCGGCGAAGGCGGGCTCGAGCGCGGCCAGATCGTCGTCGGTGGGCGCGAAGCCGAGCAGCTCGTCGGCGGCCAGCGCGATCGCGCCGTCGGCGCCGCGCACCGGCACGCTCCACGCGCCCAGCGAACCGGCCGCAGCGGCGGCGCGGGCCTTGGCGCGGGTGGTCGCGGCGTAGCGATCGAGCGTGAGGCGCGACGTGCGGTCGAGGGTGGCGGCGAGGTCGGCCGCGATGCCCATGTGCAAGGCGCCGATCGGATGGCTCCACCACGGGCCGGCGTCGGCGAACAGCGCCAGCTGCGAGCACGACTCGACGCCGCCCGCGACCACCAGGTCGGCGTCGCCGGCCCGCACCCGCGCCGCGGCGCCCGCGATCGCGTCGAGGCCCGACGCGCAGAACCGATTCACCATCGCGCCGCCGGTGCGCTCGTCGAGACCGGCGGCCAGCGCGGCCATGCGGGCCAGGTTGCCGCCCTGCACGCCCAGCTGCGACGCGCAGCCGACGACCACGTCGTCGATGGCGTCGCGGGCCACGCCGCGCTCGACCAGCGCTTCGAGGAGCTGGGTCACCAGCTCGACCGGCGGCACGCCAGCGAGCGCGCCTCGTGGCGAGCCCTTCCCGCGCGGCGTGCGCACGCCACCGAGGATCAGCGCGTCATCCACCGGTCGGCGCCCAGCAGGCATGGCTGCCCGCGCAGATCCGCTCGGGCAAGCGGACCCGCGCGATCGGCCGGTCGGCGAGACGGTCGGCCGCGAAGATCTGACACTCGCTGGTGTCGTCCCGCAGGTCGGACACGAAGGTCAGCTCGCCGAGGTCCTTGCCCTCACGCGCCAGGTTGCGCGCGAAGTCCGACTGATAACCACCGAGGACGAACATCACCGTATCGTACGCCAGCGCCGCGGCTCAGGGCGGCGCGTTGGTGATGAGCCAGTAGAGGCCAATGCGCCCGATGGTGTCGGCGAACTCCTCGAACACCACCGGCTTGCGCACGAAGCTGTTGGCGCCGCAGCCGTAGGCCGCGACCCGATCACGATCTTCGTCAGACGAGGTCAGCACCACCACCGGCACCAACCGGGTGCGGGGGTCGGCGCGCAGGCGGATCAACACGTCGTGGCCGCTGACCCGCGGCAGGTTGAGATCGAGCAGCACCACCACCGGCGGCGGTCCACCGGCCCGGCTCGCGAACTCGCCCTCGGCGAACAGGTAGTCGAGGGCCTGCTGGCCGTCGCGCACCACGTCGATGACGTTGGCGACCTTGATCTTGCCGAGCGCGCGCAGGGTCAAGCGCTCGTCCGACTGGTTGTCCTCGACGAGCAGGATGTGGCCTCGGGTCATGCAGCCTCGGGATCAGTGGTGGGTGGTAGCGTGAACCACAAGCACGCACCCGCGCCCGGCGCGCCGGTGCCAACGATGGTGCCGCCGTGCCGACGCACGATGCGCAAGCTGGTGGCGAGCCCGATGCCGATCCCGGGGAACTCGTCCTGGCGGTGCAGGCGCTGGAACGGCAAGAACAGCTTGCCGGCGTGCTCCATCGAGAACCCGGCGCCGTTGTCGACGACCGCAAAGCCGGGCACGCCGTCGCGGACCTCGCGGCGCACCGCGATGGTCGCCGCCGGGGTGCGCCCGGTGTACTTCCACGCGTTTTGCAGCAGGTTGCGAAGCAGCGCCGCGACCAGCCGGCGGTCGCCGCGCGCGTGAAGCCCGGCCTCGATCGTCACCGCGACCTGGCGGTCCGGCTCGCCGCGCCGCAGCTCGCGCACGAGGTCGTGGGCCATCGCCGACAGGTCCAGCGGATCGTGGACCAGCTCGGCGCGGGTCAGCCGGGACAGCGCGAGCAGGCCGTCGATGAGATCGCCCATCGTGTGGGCGGCGGCGATCACGTCGCCGAGCATGTCCTGGCCGGCGGCCGGCAGGTGCGGGCCGTAGTCCTCGAGCACGGCGCGGGTGAAGCCGGCGACCGCGCGCAGCGGCGCGCGCAGATCGTGGGCCACCGCGTACGCGAAGCTCTCGAGCTCGGCGTTGGCGGCGCGCAGCTCGGAGGTGCGCACGGTCACCCGGTCCTCGAGCTCGGCGTTGGCCTGGCGCATCGCGCGCTCGGCCGCGTGGTTGGCGGTCACGTCGACCGCGACGCCGACGGTGCCGATCACCGCGCCGGTGTCGTCGCGCAAGGGCACGATCACCGCGCGCATGATGAGCCCGACGAACTCGCCTTCGAACTCGACGATCTCGCCGGCCAGCGCTTTGGCCTGGCGCCCGGCCGGCAAGATGCGCTCGGGGAACAGCTCGATGATGCGCCGGCCCACCACCGCCGCCGGGTCGACGCCGACCCGGGTGAGCGCGAGGCCACCAGCCCACACCAACCGGAGGTCGCAGTCGGTGCTCCACAGGATCACCGGAGCCTGGACCAGCACCAGCCGGAGCTGGGTGTCGCGCTCGCTGAGCGCGGCCTCGGCGTCGATGCGCTCCATCGCCGTCGCGACCAGATGGCTGAAGGTCTGCAGGAAGCGGACCTCGCCGTCGTTGAACGAGTCGGCGCGCGACCGCAGGTACGACAGCGTGCCCAGGACGCGGCCGTCGCGCGCGCGCAGCGGCTG
>Ga0105046_10001107_pt1 | contig 40584 bp, 32 predicted proteins | sample MAT03_FD_78385 | JGI IMG/M metagenome (GOLD analysis project Ga0105046, IMG submission 78385) | Freshwater microbial communities from Lake Fryxell liftoff mats and glacier meltwater in Antarctica - MAT-03 (megahit assembly) | ecosystem: Environmental > Aquatic > Freshwater > Ice > Liftoff... | reverse complement strand
TCGGCTTCGCCTGCCGCTGGTACGGGCGCCGTATCGGCTTCGCCTGCCGCTGGTACGGGCGCCGTATCGGCTTCGCCTGCCGCTGGTACGGGCGCCGTATCGGCTTCGCCTGCCGCTGGCACGTGGCATCGTGGCGGCACCTACGTGTGCATCGAGGGCCCGCAGTTTTCGACGCGCGCCGAGTCGCACCTCTATCGCAGCTGGGGCGCTTCGGTGGTCGGCATGACCAACCTGCCGGAGGCACGGCTCGCGCGCGAGGCGGAGATCGCCTACGCGACCCTGGCGATGGCGACCGACTACGATTGCTGGCACGAGAGCCACGACGACGTGACCGTCGAACAGGTGCTCGCCGTCATAAAGGCGAACGTCGAGAAGGCCCAGAAGGTCCTGCGCGCGGCCGTCGCCGGAATCGCAAATGCCGGCCCCTCGCTCGCCTGGAACGCGCTCGAGTTCGCGATCATGACCGCGCCCAGCCAGATTCCGCAGGCCGCGCGTGAGCGTCTGGCACTGCTCATCGATCATCGCCTACCGACCAAGGAAGGGGAGCCCCACTCATGAGTCTCGTCGTCGTCGGATCGGTTGCGTACGACAGCATCCAAACCCCCCTCGGTGGCCGCGATGATATGCTCGGCGGCTCCGGCACGTTCTTCTCGATCGCCGCCTCGGCCTTCACCAGGACGTCCCTCGTCGCGGTCGTCGGCGAGGACTTCGCAGCCGACGATCTCGCGCTCTTGCAGGCCCACAACGTCGACCTCACGGGTCTCGTGACAGCTCCCGGACGCACGTTCCGTTGGGGCGGGCGCTATCATGAGGACATGAACGGGCGCGACACGCTCTTCACCGAGCTGAACGTCTTCGAGACGTTCGCGCCAGTGCTCTCGCCGAGCCAGCGCGAGTCGGGCTTCGTGTTCCTCGGCAACATCCAGCCAAAGCTGCAAGATCACGTGCTCGAGCAGGTGCGGTCGCCGCGCTTCGTCGCCGCCGACACGATGAACCTCTGGATCGACATCGCGCGCGCCGAGCTGTGCGAGGTGCTGCGTCGGGTCGACGCGATCTTCGTCAATGACGAGGAAGCGCGCATGCTGACCGGCAAGCGATCGGTGGTGCTGGCCGCCAAGGAGATCCAGGCGTTCGGCCCGAACATGGTGATCATCAAGCGCGGCGAGCACGGCGCCATCGTCTTCAACGAGGACGACATCTTCTACGTGCCCGCCTACCCGCTCGAGCGCGTCGTCGACCCGACCGGCGCCGGCGACTCGTTCGCGGGCGCGTTCGTCGGCTACCTCGAGGCGACCGGCGACCTCTCGTCCGAGAACGTCAGGCGCGCGGCCGTCGTCGGTAGCCTGATGGCGAGCTTCTGCGTCGAGGGCTACGGGGTCGAGCGTCTCAAGCGCGTCGACCGGGTCGCTATCCGCGAGCGCTACCAGGCATTCTCGGAGCTCACGCGCTTCGGCGTGCTCGACCTCTGAAGGCGCCGCGACAAGGGAAAGGCTTGGACCTCAAACGATTGGCGGGACGGTTGAAGGGCGGGCGCGCGAACGTGGAAGCGCCTTATGCGCCGACGCCGGAGGACGTGCGCAAGAAGATGGTGGGCCAGGCCCTCATCGACACGCTGCTGCAGGTCTCGGGGCCGCTGACGCGCCCGGCCGGCAGAAAGCTGGAAGGGCTCTGGCTCGAGGCGCTGTCGCACCCATCGCTGTCGCGCACGGCCGGACGCTTCGCCGACACCGCCCTGCCCCGACCGCTCATGAAGCGGCTCATCGACGCCTGGGTGCAGGCCTACGACGTCGACATGAGCGTCGCCGAGATCCCGCCTGATGGGTTTGCAACGCTGGACGCGTTCTTCACGCGTCGGCTCATCGCCGGGTGCCGCCCGGTCGACCATGACCCGGACGTGCTCGTGAGCCCGGCCGATTCGGTGCTCAAGAGCTTCGGCGTCATCGACGCGCGCGCCCGCATCCCCGAGGTGAAGGGACGCACCTATAGCGTTGCCGAGCTGCTCGCTGGCGATGCCGTCCAGGGTTCCGAACCCAACCGCTTTGCAGCTACCTTCGTCGGTGGCACCTATGGCGTCTACTACCTGTCACCACGCGACTACCACCGGGTGCATGCTCCAAGCTCCGGGCTCGTACGCTCGGTGACCCCGCTCGCCGGCGCGAGCTATCCGGTCAACGCGCTCGGCGTGCGCCGCGTCGAGGGCCTGTTCGTCCGCAACAAGCGCACGGTCTTCACGTTCGACAGCGACGACGGGGTGCTCGCCCTGGTGATGGTCGGTGCGACCAACGTCGGCCGCATCACGGCCTCCGTTTCAGCGGGCGAACGGGTCGAGAAAGGTCAAGAACTCGGGATCTTCCACCTCGGGTCGACCGTCGTCCTGCTCACTCCGAAGGCGGCGAATCTCGCCTATCTGCGTGTGCATGAAGGCGAACTCGTGCGCTACGGACAGGCCGTGCTGCACCGTCGTTCGTAGCCTCCAGAGGGCGACCGACGCCGACGAACTACTCGGCGAGGACCTTGACGACCGGCTTCTTCGGGGCCGAGCCCTCGTCATCTTCCAGGAGCTTGATCGTCGGCTTCTTCGACGGATCGGTGCCCGAACCGGTCGGCTTGTCATCGAGCAGCTTCACCTGCGGATTCTGCCTGGGCGGAGTCGGGACCACCTCGGGTTTTACTTCGGGCGGCTTCTCCGGCTGCGTCAGCGCCTGCAGGAGCTTGTTGGGGTCGTTCGCTGGCGTCTGCTTACGCACATGGGGTACGTGTCCGCCCGGCCCTTGAGGCGGCACCGGGCGCTCGGGTGCGAGCACGAGCTTGCGTGACATCGGCACCGCACCCGCCGACGCGACCGCGTCGATCTCGATTATCGCGTTGACGAAGCCAGCGCGCTCGAGCGTGAACACGTGCCGTCCGGGCGTGACCGAGACCTCCAAAGGCGTCGGTCCGAGGATGGTCAGACCTTCGCTCACGATGGCACCCGGCGGATCCGAATCGATCCTGACCGGCACCGGCACCTTGGTCGGCGATGGTGCGACCGGTACTTCGGACAACGCATGCCCGGCGAGCGTGCCAGCGCTCGTCGTCGTCGCCTCGACCATGAGGTCGGGAGTGTTCGTTGGCAGGGCCACGGGCGCACGTCCGCCCGCGCTACCCGATTCCTTCGAGATGGTGCCGGCGGCAGCCTCGGGCTTCGGCGTCTCGCCTGGATCGCCCGCCGAAGCAGCGATCGGCAGCACGCCATCTTCGACGGTGGTAGTGGCGTGCTCGCCGTTGTCCTTGCTGACGAGCTGCATCGTCAAGGCAACGCCACCTACGCCGATGAGGAACGCACCCGCCAGCACGGCGACGACACCCAGACGGCGACGACGCTTCTCCCCCGCTTCGCGTGCCCGATTCGGCTCGGTCTCGGTCGAGCGCGGCACCTCGGGCGCGACCGCGAGCGACGAGCGCCCGGCCGGATGCCGCATCACCGCGTCGCTCAACAGGTTGGTCGACTGCCGGCCGTCCTTTGGCTGCGACAGATGTGGCTGCGCAAGTGGCTTGGCCGCTGAAGGCGATGCGGCTGGCTTGGAAGCAACGGCAGCGGACGGCGATACGCCGGGCTTGGCCGCAACGGGAGCCGAAGGCGACGGGGCTGGCTTGGCCGAAACACCAGCCGAAGGCGAACCGACTGGCTTGGCAGCAACGGCAGCCGAAGGCGATACGCCGGGCTTGGCAGCAACGGCAGCCGAAGGCGATACGCCGGGCTTGGCAGCAACGGCAGCCCAAGGCGATCCTGCGAACTCAGGCACTGGGCCGCTCTTGCGGTCGCTGCCCCGGTTGGAGAACAGCGTCGGGTCTTCGCCGTAGGCATCGTGCCCGTGACCACGGACCTCGACCGTTGGCGCATACGTCTGCCCGCTGCTCGCGTACGGCATCGAGAGATCGGCCGGCAGCGGCAACGACTCCGCGTCGGGCATGCTCGGACGGCCACGCATCACGCCAGGCGGGAGCGGTGGTGGCGCGGTCGGCGGCATGCGCCCGGTCGCTGCAGGCTCCGGTGAGCGTGCTGAAGCGCTTGCACCCTCGGGCTCGGGCAGTGGCGGCGCGGGCTGCGACAGCGTCCACATCCCGCCCGGCAGCACCGTCGGCGAGCCGCCCCGGCTCTCCTGCGGGCTCGTGTGCTTGAGCGACACACGCGGCCGCACGCCGCGCCGCTGACGGTCGTCAGGCAGCTCGATCGAGGCGAGCGCGTTACGCATCTCGGCAGCGTTCTGGAAGCGCTGATCGGGTCGCTTCGAGAGCACCTTCATCACGATCAGCTCGAGCCGATCGGGGAACACCAGGTCCGGGCGCACGTCGTGGAAGGCCTTCGGCGCCTCCTGGAGGTGCTTCTGATAGAGTTCGTAGCGCGTCTTGCCATCGAATGGCAGGCGCCCCGTGAGCATCCGGTACATCACGACGCCCAGCGAGTAGAGGTCGGTACGCCCGTCGATGCGCGCGCCGACGACCTGCTCGGGCGCCATGTACTGAGGGGTGCCGCACACCTGGCGCTGCTCGGTGACGAGGTCGTCGAAGCCCTCGGAGGCCTGGCCGTCCCCGGGTGTAGCGTTCTCGGGATCCTCCTCGACGTACTTGGCGATGCCGAAGTCGAGGATCTTCACGTGCAGCGGGTCGTCGTTCTTTCGCAAGAGGAACAGGTTGTCGGGCTTCAAGTCCCGATGCACGGCGCGCTGACCATGGGCGTGCTCGAGCGCCTGGAGCACCTGATCGGCGACATGGATCGCGTCGATTGACGACATGCCCTCGGGCCCGAGGATCTCCTGGAGGACCTGGCCGTTGAGGTACTCCATCACCAGGAACAGCTTGCCGTCGTCGGTACGACCGTAGTCGTGCACCACTGTGCAGTTGGGGTGGTTCAGGTTCGCGGCGATACGCGCGCCGCGGGCGAATCGCTTGGCCGCGGCCTCCTCCGCGGCGGGCAGGACCTTCACGGCGACGACACGCTCGGTGCCGGTCTGCCAGGCCTTCCACACCGTCGAGTCCATGCCGCCAATGCCGACCAGCTCACGAATGCGATAGCGTCCGCCGATGAGCTGGCCCGCGAGATCTTCGATCACGCGTTGCCCATCCGACGAACATCGGGTCCGGAAGCGGGAGAACTTCTCACCGCATTGTGAGCAGATCCAATTCACGTTCGCCTAACGTCCCCGGTCATGTCGCTTGCGGTCTGGCCTCGGCCAAAGCAGCCGGAGGCGATACTGAGGCCCCTCGATGCGTGGTTCATTCACACGAGGGTGCAGGTTCGGCCTGCAAAACAGCGTCGAAGGTATACTTGTTTTGGCCGTCGTAGACGACTCCCAGGTTAGATATAAGTTTTTCGCTCGGATCAAGGCGCCACATTTCTATACCTGAAGGCGCCTCTCCCAGGGCCGCGTCATAATCGAGGGGACCACTGACGCCGTTCACGTCGACCGTCGACGTCGCATTGTTGGACAGGACCGAGAGGCCGGTACCGAAATCCGACGCGCCGAGCGAGATCTTGGTCGTGCCACTCGACATGCGTGCCAGCCCTTCTGCCAGCGCTCGCCCGTCCGGCGCCGTCACGTTGGCCCCGCTCGCCGCGGCGTAGGCGAGCGCGATGAGGTAGGTGGCGTCGTAAGCGTTGGCCGCGAACGTTGGCGGGGGCGCTTTGAACTGACCATCGTACTGGCGGGCGAAGGAGTTGAACGACTCGCCGCTTGGGCTCGCTGGGAAGGTGCCGACGAGCGAGCACAGGATCCTCGTATCGGCCACGCCGATCTGGGTCTCGCTCGCGCCGGCGAGCGCCGTGTCACGCATGCCGTCGGTCAGGATGAACTTGAAGCCGCTGCCGTTGGCGAGGTTCAGGAAGTCGATGCCATCCTGCACGTAGCCAATCAGGATGACCGCGTCGGGACGGAACTGGGCGAGCCGCGTGAGCACGTCATTCTGGTCGGCGACCTGCGCGGAGCCGCTCTGGTCGGTGTAGGTGTCGTAGAAGAGCGTGTCGTTGGTGATGCACTCGAAGGGGCCGCCCGAGTCGCAGAGCTGGCGCTGGATCTCGGACGCGAGCCCATTTCCATAGGCGTCATTGCGGTTCACGATGCCGAGCTTTTGGTAATTGCTGGCGAGCACGTACTCGGCGATGGCACGGCCCTGGACCGCATCCGACGGGGCCGTGCGCCAGAGCAGGCCGTCGTCCGGCAGGTTTGAGATAGCCGGCGAGGTGGCGGACGGGCTCATCATCAGGACGCGTGCGTCCTTGGCGACCTTGTTGAACGCCTCGATCGTCACCCCGGACGCGCCGGCCCCGATGATCGCGTCGACGCGCGCCACATCGACCAGATGGCGCGTTGCCCGGATGGCCTTGGTCGCGTTGGTCGCGTCGTCGCATGAGAGCACGCCGAGCTTCATGCCGAGCACGCCGCCGGACTGGTTGATCTCGGAGATGGCGAGGCGCACGCCGTTCTCCATGCCGTCACCAAACGCCCCGAGCGCGCCCGAGCGAGGCAGCAGCGCGCCGAGCGTGATGACGGTGCCGGCCGGTGCGGTGCGCGGGTCCTCGCCGAAGAAGCGGTCGCAGAGGCCGCCGACCTCGACCTTGTCCCCGTCGACGCACAGCCCGAGCTCGCAGGTGAGGGCGCTGCCGTAGGCCGCGCAGTCGGCGTTGCGCACGCAGCCGCGCACCTCGACCAGGTCCTTTTCGACACAGAAGCCCTGGTCGCAGCGCAGGCCGCGGCCCACGCCCACGCAGTCCGCCTCGACCGTGCACTCGTCATCGAAGTCGAGGACCGCGCTGCAGGCGCTCGAGAGGAGGGTGACGCTCAAAGGGAAGGCGATGAGCAGGAAGGACCTCGTTGCGCTCACAACGTTCCCCCGAGGACGAGCGCCGCGCCGCCCGGGATGAAGCGTGGCTCGAAGCGCAGGCGCGACTCAGGGACCGGACCGACGTTCGCGTCGCCGTCGTCGGAGCCGGAGGCGACCAACATCCAGACGACGCCGACGCCGATCGCCGCGACACCGGTGCCCATCAGGAGGTCGGCGCTGAGCGCCTCGGTGCGGCCCTGGTCCTGCAGGTCACGCTTGTCGGCTGCATTGGAGGCGGCGTCGAAGTCGCTTTCGGTGCCTTGCGCGATGAACGCCATCACCACGCCACCGAGCAGCAGCGCCCCCCCGGTGACCGTCACGATCCAGGGCCCGGGGTTCGCCGGCTTGGGCTGCTTTGGCTTCTCGGGGGGCTTCTCGGGCGGCTTGTCCGGCTTGGCGAGCTCGGCCCGGAGCTGCACGACGCGCGTGCGCGCCTTGACCTTGATGTCGTCGTCGGCGTCCGAGGAAGCCGCCGCGCGCTCGTAGTAGTCGATGGCGAGTTCGGGGTCGTTCAGGCGTTTGTCGTAGATGAACGCGACGTTATAGAGGATCGAGGCGGCCGGCGCCGCCTCCCACGCGTCGAGGTAGAGGCGAATCGCATCGGCGAAGCGCCGCTCCGAAAAGGCGGCCTCGGCCTGGCCCGAGAGCCACTCGGCGCGCGCGGTCGGGTCGGTCGGCGGCCCATCCGCGGCGCGCCCGGGTGCGGCATGCGCGGCGAGCGTGAACGCGGCGAGCAGCACGAGGACGTGCGAACGCGGCAGGATTCGAGAGGCCAGGGACCTGAGCATGTGTTTCACCCGGGCCGATACCTTAAGGGAAGTCCGCGATCTCCGCAAAGAGTCCGATGTACGTGAGAGATCCGTGATCGGGTCGGGTTGGGTCCTGTCAGCGTCCGTCATCGGGGCTGCACCGTGACGACCGCGTTGTAGTCGGGGATCCCGGACACCCGCGAGCGGCGCCGCGGATCGAGCAACGCGTTGCCCTCCGGCCAGTGCACCTGGAGGCTGCCGATGGCGACCGGGGCCAGCATCACACGGCCGCTGAAGGTGCCGTGCGCGCTCTTGAGGGTGATCCCCTGGTCGTCTCTCAGGCCCATGTGCGTGGCATCGCTCGGGCTCATGAAGATGTGGTCACGGCGCGCGCCGGTGAGGCGGTCGAGGTCCGCATGCACCATCGAGTTGAACTGCTTGCCACGCCGGCTCGTGACGAGAAACGCGCCCACCGGGACGCGTTCTTCGGGCAACGGCACGACGGCGAAGTGGGCCTTGCCGGACGGGGTCGGGAAGGTCCAGCCGGCGCACAGATGGGGCCCACCGTACTGGACCTGGTCGCCCTGCTTCCGGAGCATCTCGATGCCCTGATAGAGCGGTACGACCTGGGCTATCTCGGCGCGCAAGGCGGTCATGTCGGCAAACGAGAGGCGCTCGGCGAGCGCCGCCGCCGTATCGCCTTGGGCTGCCGTTGCTGGCAGGCCCGCCGTATCGCCTTGGGCTGCCGTTGCTGGCAGGCCCGCTGTATCGCCTTGGGCTGCCGTTGCTGGCAGGCCCGCTGTATCGCCTTGGGCTGCCGTTGCTGGCAGGCCCGCTGTATCGCCTTGGGCTGCCGTTGCTGGCAGCTCTGGGCGGTCACTGTGCACGCGGCGCGCGAGCTCGAGCAGGACCTCACCCTCCCAGCGCGCATCGGGGATCCGCGGGCCACGGATCTCGGGGCTGAAGATGATGCGGCGCTCGGTCGAGGTCGAGGTCACCCCGCCCGGGATCTCGTAGCGGGTCATCGCGGGCAGGATCAGCACGATGTCGTCCGCGCCTGCCCCGTCGAGCAACATCTGACGCGTGAGCACGAGGTCCTGGTGGACCCGCAGCGGGATCCTGGCGAGCGCCTTCTCGACGCCCTTTGGGTCGGGCAGCACGTCGAGGAAGTTGCCGCCGACCGACCAGAGCATGTCGATCCCACCCGCCGCAGCCTGGTCGATGACCTCCGGCATGGTCTTGCCGGGGGTGGCCGGGACCTCGAAGCCCCACGCGTCAGAGAGCGCCTTCGCGTTGGCGGCATCGATCGGCAGGCCGCCCGGAAAGGCGGTCGCGTAGGCCCCCATCTCGGCGCCACCCTGCACGCCCGAGTGGCCGCGGATCGGCATCATGCCCGACCCGTCGTGACCGACGAACCCCTTGAGCAGCCCGAGATTGAGGATCTGGCGCACCGCGTCCTCGCCGAACGTGTGCTGGGTCATGCCCATCGACCACACGAAGACCGCCGTGCGCGCCCCGCCGACGAGGGCGCCGAAGGCCTCCATTGAGGCGCGGGTGGCGCCCGAGCGGCGCTCGAGCTCGCTCCACGAGGCGGCCAGGGTGGCGGCTTTCAGCGCGTCGCTGTGCTCGGTGTGGGCAGCGACGAACGATTCGTCGACGAGGCCGGCCGCGAACATGTGCTTCATCGCGCCGGCGATGAACGCGATGTCGCCGCCTGGGCTGACGAGGAAGTTGTCGGTGACGAGCTTGGTGCCGAACAGCGCGCTCTCGGCGACCGATGGGATCCAGTACCGCTCCATGCCTGGCTCGCGGTAGGTGTTGATGAGGGCGACGCGGGTGCCGGCCTTGCGCGCGAGGTACAGGTACTTGGTCGCAACGGGTTGATTATTGGCGACATTCGAGCCGAAGAAGGCGACCAGGTCGGTACCGATCCAGTCCTTGAACGAGCAGGTCGAGGCCGCGACGCCGAGCGCGTCCTTCAGCGCGTAGGTCGATGGCGAGTGGCAGATGCGCGCGGCGTTATCGAGGTTGTTGGTGCCGAGGGCGCGAATCGCTTTCTGGGCGGCGTAGTACGTCTCGTTTGGGAGGCCGCGCGCGGTGAGATAGAAGCCGAGGCGATCGGGGGTCGAGGCGCGCACCCGATCGGCCACGAGCGCCAGTGCGTCGGGCCAGCTGATCGGCACGAAGCCGGGCTCGCCATGGCGCCGGATGAGCGGGGTCGGGATGCGGCCGAGGTCGCGCAGCTCGTTGCCCCGGAGCGAGCGCAGCGGCCCGAGGTCGGCCAGGAGGCCCGGGTCGAAGGGCGGCAGGGTGTTGAGGCGCAGGAGGCGCAGGCGGATGTTGCAGAGGTGGACGCCTGTCTGCGTCCAGTCGCGCATGCCGGTCGTACCGAGCGCGCAGCCATCGCAGACGCCCTGGCGCAGGATCCGCAAAGCATAGGCACGTGAGCCCTTGTTCTCGCGGAAGGCACGCCAGAGCTCGGCGAAGTTGTTCGGGTGCTCGAGGCCGACGCCGAACGGACGCCAGCTCGCCCAGAGCGAGGGTCGCCAGAAGCGTTTGGGTTTGCGCAGCGCCATTACGGGCAGGACCATGCGGCAGGCGCGACGCCGGGTCCAGTCGAGACTTGGTACGGCTACTCAGGGGCAACCTGTGGCAGACGAGACGCCGACGCAGGTCCGAAACGTGGGCAGCGCGTGTTACACACTCTGGCATGGGTGCGAGTGACGAGGCTGCCAGTTCGGTCAGGCCGGCGAGAGCGGCCGGGGCCCTCGAGTCCGAGGGCTTGGAAGGATTGATTGCGGCGGTGCTCGCGGGGGGGCGCTCAGCGCGCTTTGGCAGCGACAAGAGCCGCGCGCGCTTCGAGGGTGAAACGCTGCTCGAGCGGGTGCGGGCGGTGTTGAGCGCCGTCGTCGATCGCGTGGTCACGATTGGCGGTGCGGCGTCTGAAGTGGCCGAGCCGGAGCCCGGCGCGGGTCCTTTGCAGGCGGTGATCGCGGCCTTGCGCGAGGCGCGGGCGCGTGGTGCCGGGGGGGCGCTGGTGGTCGCGTGCGACCTGCCGCTGCTGGACGTTGCGACGGTGCGGCAACTGGCAGCACCGCTCGCGGCCGGTGTCGTCGGGCGCGTGCCGCGGGTCGATGGCCGCCTGCAGGTGTTGGCCGCGCATTGGTCGGTAGGCGTGTTGGAGGCGCTGGAACAGGCCTGGGATGCGGGCGAGCGGAGCCTGACGCGGCTGTGCGCGACGTTGGCGCTGGACGTGCGGGACGACTGGGACGCGCGGGCCCTGAGCGATGTCGACACGCCGGAGGCGCTGGCGCGCTTGGTGGAGCGCGGGCCGACGGCCGAGGTGACGGTGTGGCGCTGGCCGGTCGGCGAGGCCGCCAGTCCAGGCTTCGCCATCCTTGCGAAGGCCTCGAGTGACCGGGTGGCGCGCGAGGAGCCGCTCGAGATCGTCGTCGATGGGGCGCCACTCGCGGTGCTGCTGCGCACGCCCGCGGGCGTCGACGACGATCTATCGCTGGCGGCCGGCTTTCTTCTGGCCGAAGGGGTCATCGATCGGATGGCGGATCTCGATGGGCTCGGGCCGTGCCTCGACCCGGCGGCGGAGCATCGCGAAAACCGGGTGCTGGTGACGCTCGCGCCAGGGGTGCGGGTGCCGGACGCGGCGCGGCGGAGCTTCGCGACCGGGGCGTCCTGCGGGCTCTGCGGCAAGACGACCCTCGCGTCGATCGTTCAGCGCTTGCCGGAGCGGGCCGCGGCCACGGCGCCGAGGCTGGCCGATGTGCAGGCGATGGGCGCGGCCGTGCGCGCGGTCCAGGCGGGCTTCGCCGCCACCGGGGCGGTCCACGCCGCGGCGTTGTTCGAGGGCGCGACGCTCATGTCGATGGCGGAGGACGTCGGCCGTCACAACGCGGTCGACAAGGTCTTTGGGCGGGCCTTGCGGCGCGGCGAGCTGCCGCTTCGGGGCAAGGTGCTGTGGGTGTCGGGTCGGGTGTCGTTCGAGCTCGTGCAGAAGGCGCTGGTCGCGGGAGTCGACGGGCTGGTCGCGGTCGGGGCGCCGACGTCACTCGCGATCGAGCTGGCCGAGCGCGGCGGGCTGCACCTGGCGGGGTTCGTGCGCGATGGCCGGGCGAACGTCTACGCGGGCGCGCTGGACGGCGGGCGCGGTTAGACGCGGTCAGACAGGCAGACTGTCAGACCGTCAGACGGGGGCGCGCCGCCAGCCACCGGCGACTGCGACGGCACGGCCTTCGTCAGCGAGCTTCTCGAGATGCGCCAGGGCCGAGCGGCACGCGAGCGGGAGGAGGAACGGGGCGAGCTCGGGGTAGGCGCGGCGGGTGACATCGGGGAGTGCCGCGGGGCTCTCGCCGAGCGCTGCGAGCACGCGGGCTTCGCGCGCCTCCCGATGGGTGATGTAGTGCGTGAAGTGGGCGTGGACCTCGGGCAGGCCTATGATCGGGGCGCCGTGGGCGGGGATGACGATATTGGCGCCAAGGGCGCGCAGCGCAGCGAGCGACGCGAGATAGCTCGCCATGTGACCGTCGGGTGGGTCGACAATGATCGTACCGACGGTGGCGACCATGTCGCCGACCACGAGAAATCCGCGGGCTGCATCATGCAGCACGATGTGGCCGGAGGCGTGTCCGGGGGTGTGGAGGACCGTCCAGCCGTCCAGGTCATCGCCGGGTGCGAGTGCGCGGTCGACGACGATCGCGCCCGTGAGCAGCTCGGCCGTGCGGGCGTGCGCCCAGATCGGTAGACCCGCCTCGCTGGCGAGCCAGACTGCGGCGCCGACGTGGTCGCGATGGTGGTGGGTCAGCACGATGGCGCGGACCGGTCGCCCGCGCTCTTTCGCGGCGAGCACGGCGGCGAGCAAGGTCTGGCGCTCGGCGTCGTGGGGCGTCGCCGGGTCGATCACGAACGCGCCGACAAAGACCGTGTTGGTCGCCGTGGCCGGTGGCAGCGTCGGCGTGCGCAGCGCGAGCACCTCGAGGTCGGGCGCGAGTGAGTAGGTCATGGGCGGCGCGGTCATGGGCATGCCTCGATGAACGGGCGATAGTGGTCCGACAGGATAGCGACCTGTAAGTTACGCGGCGAGTGGTTGCACGATCCCGGCGGGTCGAGGGGTCAGGGTCGGCGCGCGCCGTGCCAAAACAGTCTTGACCCGCCCGGGGGCCTTTGCTACTCCAGCGCCCCCGCCCGTCGGGCTTGCGAACACGCGGTTGCGTGAACGTGCTGAAGGAGCTTCGAGATGCGTGCCTGCGACATTACCGGAAAGTCTGTTCACCTCGCCAACAACGTGTCGCACGCGCAGAACCGGACTCGGAAGCGCCAGCTCCCGAACCTGCAGGACAAGCGCGTATGGGTGCCCGAGCAGAGCCGCTTCGTGCGCCTCACGCTGTCGACCCGCGCCATCCGCACGATCAACAAGATCGGCCTGAAGGCCGTCTGCCAGCAGTTCGGCGTCAGCTATGACGCTCTCATCAAGCAACGCTGAAGCGGCGCTGACGAGAGTCTGCCTGGGCAGCCTCAGCCTCGCTTCGCGGGGGCTTCAGCCCAGGCTTCGCCCTCGTTGCGAGGGACTTCGAGCTGATTGCCCTCCGCACGGTCGCGATTCGCGCAGCTGTGGGAGGGCATTTGTCTGGGCGGCCATCGCCGCTTGCGTTGGCATTGTGAGCGCTTGCGCAGCGCCGGCGTTCCGCGAGCACGGTCCGCGTGAGCTCGCCGCTGGTGGTGGCGGTGACCAGCTACCCGAGCGCCGCGCCTGGGATCGCCCGTACATCGTGGTCTCGCCGCCGGAAGTGCTCGCGGGGCGCGCGGCCCGCTACAAGGTCGTCGCTCACGTGCAACGTGACGCGGTCTGGTTGCTGGTGCTGGAGCCCGAGGCCGGGCAGCCGGTCGAGCTCAGCTATCGGGTTGCCGACGGGCTTCGTCTTCCGGTCGAGCCTGGCGAGCAGATCTGGGCCAATCAATCGAGCGACGGCGTGGGGCTCGTGGTGCGCGACGATGCGGGCGCGCTGCGGGTGCTGATCGCCGTCGACGGCGTGCTCGCGGACACCATCGACGGCGCTGTGGTGCCGAGCTTCGGGAGCGAGCGGCTCGTCTACACCGAGGTCGTGGCCCTGCTTTCGGGGTGCCTGTTGGTGCTCGACCACCACATGCTCGAAGTCCGTCAGGGCGGACAACGGTCGTTCGTCGCGCCTGGGTCCCGCACGCGCATCGCGCTGACGACGGGTGCAGGTACGGTTCCGATGGATCTCTATGCGTTCGACGCGAGCCGCCCGACGCCGCGCCGACAAGCTCCCGAAGGTGGAGAAGACCCGCGCTGCCCGGTGCTCGCTCAGGTGAGCTGGATGCTCGTCAAGCCGCAGTGACCGGTTGCCCGGGCTGATGACAAGCGATGACGAGCGATGACGAGCCCGCGTGCTTGACCTGGGTGGCAACGCGACGCTAGGTCTCGTTTGTGTTGCGCCTCACCAAGAAGACCGAGTACGCCCTCCTGGCGTTGCGATCGCTCGCGCGTACAACCGATGAGCTCGTGACCACGAAGGCCATCGCGCAGCGCTATCAAATCCCCGAGATGCTGCTCGCGAAGGTGCTGCAGAGGCTGAAGAAGCAGGGCATCGTCGCCGCCACCAAGGGGAGCGGTGGTGGCTATCGCCTGGCGCGCGACCTCGCGGCGCTGCCGCTGACCGACGTTCTCGGACTCTTCGACGAGCACAAGACGCTCGTCGAGTGCCAGGACGAAGACGGTGGTCACTGCCAGCAGAGCGCGCACTGCGACATCAAGGGCCCGCTCGAGGTGCTGAACGCCGCGGTGATGGAGCCGCTCCGCAGGATGAGCGTGCGCGACCTGTTCGTGGCGCAGCAACGCGAAGGTCAGTCGCCGTTCGCGGGCCTCATCAATTAGAGAGTGTCGCCTGGCTTCGGATCCAAACCGTGATGCAGCGTCGCTCCTTCGGTCGCTTGTGCGCCGCACGACGAGTACGGCTCCGCGCTTCCTTCAGTCGCTCCTTTCCTCACGATTCGTCTCCTTCGCCAGCCGACATTGTTGAGCGGTTGGCGCAGCCCTGGCGAGCTTGCGCCCTGGCGCAGCGAACGTGCGAGGACATGGCGGGCTCTCTGTGGCTGGAACAACCGACCACGCGGTGTCGTGGAGAGCGTTTGCGGTCCGGAACGGCGACTACGCGATGCCGTGGCGAGCGTTCGCAGTCCGGAGAAGCGACCACGCAATGTAGTGGCGGGCTTACCCAGTCTGGAAACAGCGACCATGCACTGTCGTGGCGGGCTTACCCAGTCTGGAAACAGCGACCATGCATTGTCGTGGCGGGCTTTCCCAGTCCGGATTCGCGGCTATGCGATGTCGTGGCGGGCTTTCGCGGTCCGCATTCGCGGTTACGCGATGAGGTGGTGGGCTATTGGGCCTCAATTCGACGCACGATCCGCAGCGCGATGAACACCGCCAGCGCGAGCTCGAGCACGTTCGCGACGATGACGCCCGGGATGCCGACCGGTAGGGCACGACTCGTGCGCCAGCCGCCGGCGAGGCGCACGCCGCCTTCGGCACGGGACAGCCAGCGGCCGGCGACCCCGCCAAAGCCGATGTCGGCCTCGACCTGCCTTTCGAGCACATCGTCCCCGTCGGCGGCGAGATAGTCGAGACCTCCAGCCGTCAGGAGGCGTTGCACCTCGGCTGGAGGCAGGCCCGTCTCGGCCGCGCGGGTCTCGGCCAGGGCGACGCGATAGGCTTGCCGCTGATGCGCGTCCTCGAAGGCCTGCAGTGCCGTCCAACCTGTGAGGACCGAGACCGTCGCCAGCGCCCTCACCCACCAGCGGTTCCAACCGCCGCCAAGCCAGGCCTGTAAGAGCGCGAGGGCCCAACCGACACCAAGCCCGATGACGAGCCCAGCGAGACCGAGCACCCAGAAGCGCCACGAGAGCCAACCAAGCCCGGCTCCCAACGCGACACCGAGCGCGAGCATCGCGACCGCACAGATGCCCCAGCGCGCGAGCGCGGCGCGTGGGCTGGCGAGCATGAGCTCCGTCCGGTTGGACGCGGGTGTCCTCACAGGACCCGGATGCCTTTCAGCACGGAAGCCATCGCGAGCTCATTGGGCGAGCCTCTGACCAGCACGGCCGACACGACGATGGTGCGGCCGCGGGCCTCGAACGCGACGACCCACGCGTCGCGTGGAACCGTGTCGCGCGTCAACGACAAGAGCACGGCATCCTGATCACGCCCGAGCACCCGGCGCCTGGCCGGTTGGCGCGTTGCTGGCCCCAGCGCGCGCTCCAGCTCTTCGGCGTGGACTTGCAGCGCTTCGGCCGCGCTGGGTGCCTTGTCAGCGCCGCCCTGCCGGTAGACCACGAGCACCATCGCATCGCTGCCGTCCGCGAGCGTCAGCATGTCGCCGCGCGCGCCGAGTGACCGCTGTTCGCGCGTCATGTCGGTCGGCACGAACACGCTCACCTTGTCGTCGATCGCGACTGTGAGCCCGGCCACCAGCTCCGCCGCGTGGCCCGCCGTATCGCCTTCGGCTGCCGTTGCTGGCAAGCCCGAGCCTGCGGCAGCGACCGCCATGCACGCGATCGTGAAGACCCTTGCGACGGCGCGCATGAACGTCACGGGCTGCTCTGGATCTGGTGGGCAAGCGTGCGCGTGAGGAAGGCCTCGACGTAGGTGCAGTGGTCGACGAAGCCGAGCTTCTCGTACACCCGCATCGCGCTGGTATTGCGGCGTTCGACGTTCAGCGCCAGCAGCTCGATTCCCTCCTTCGCGAGCTCACGACAGAGATGCGCTGTCGCCAGCGTCGAGATTCCGCGACCGCGGTGGTCGGGATGGGTCACGATGTTGCCGAGCGCGGCGAGCCGATCGGTGCGGCTGACGATGTGCACGCCCGCGACCGCAATGAGGCTTCCGGCGTCGGTGCGGAGCCCGTAATAGTGACCACTCGAGAGCTGGTGCGGCTCGAAGAAGCTGTCGGGGTAGTGTTGCGACAGCTCGATGATGTCGCCGGTATCGCGATGGCTCAGCCGCTCGACCGGGCCGTAGCCTTGCGGCGGAGCCTCGCCGGCCGGCGCCACGAAGAGGCCTTCGGCAGGATCGCGAAGCCTGGACTGGAGGCTGGCGCGCATGCCCATGCGCACCATCGGCCGCAAGCGCTCGAGCGTGAAGTGCTGGTCGAGGACCGCGAGATGGTCAGGCGACATGTGGACGTGCCCACGTTGCGGCAGCTCGTTGATGAACGTCGCGAGGATGGCGCTGATGCCGGCGGCGGTCCCGTGGGTCAACACCACCGGCGCTGAGAGCCCCGTATAGACTTGCAGCACAGCGACATCGGTGCGCGCGCGAGAGGTCTGCGCCGTGCCATCGGAGGCCAGCCACCAGGCACAGAACGGCGCATAGATCGGGTCGAGATCGCCCAGCATGTATGCGGTCGCGAAGGGATCGCGCGCCAGGATCCTGCGAAGCCGCGCGAGGTCGGGCGGTGTCTGCGCGTCGGATGCGAGACGCTCGGCTTCAAGCGAGGATGTCATAGAGTTCCTTCTCGGCGAGCTACCGACCCGACCCGTCCGCGGTAACGGAGCGCGCCCGCCGTATCGCCTTCGGCTGCCGGTGCTGGCAAGGCGCACTGGCGAACGGTCGGAGGGTTAGCACGGCCCGCGACGGTGTCCACCCTGGAGTGCGTTCGCAGGCACCACGCCGGGTGCGAGAAGAGTTGGACGCAATGCGAGACCGCAGGCTTGTCGCGCCGGCACAATCTGCGTAGGACCCCGGCGGGTGAAGATCGCGGTCCTCGTATCGGGCGGTGTCGATAGCTCGGTGGCGCTGGCGCTCCTCGCGAAGGAGCATCCGGCCGCCGACCTGACGGCGTTCTATCTGAAGATCTGGCTCGAAGACGAGCTCGCGTTCCTCGGTGAGTGTCCTTGGGAGGAGGACCTCTGGCACGCCCGCGCGGTGGCCGAGCGACTGTCGATTCCACTCGAGGTCCTGTCGCTGCAGACCGCCTATCACGAGCGCGTGGTGGCTCACGCACTGAGCGAGCTCGCCGCCGGTCGCACCCCGAGCCCCGACCTGCACTGCAACGAGCTCGTGAAGTTCGGGGCCTTCATGGACCTCATCGGGTCGGGGTTCGACCGCGTCGCAACCGGTCACTACGCCACAGTGCGGCAACTCGCGAACGGCCCCCGCCTTTTCGCGGCGACCGATCCCGTGAAGGACCAGACCTATTTCCTAGCCCGTCTTTCGCGTGACCAGCTTGCCCGTGCCGAATTCCCAGTGGGCCACCTCCACAAGCACGAGGTCCGTGCGCTGGCCCAGGAGCTCGGGCTCGAGACGCAGTCCCGCAAGGACAGCCAGGGGATCTGTTTTCTCGGCAAGATCCCCTACCCCGAGTTCGTACGCCATCACCTGGGCGACGCTCCCGGCGACATCGTCGACATCGCCAGCGGTCGGGTGCTCGGCCGCCACAACGGGCTCTGGTTCCACACCATCGGACAACGCCGCGGGCTCGGTCTCGCCGGTGGGCCTTGGTTCGTCGTCGCTAAACGCATCCCGCAGCGCATGCTGGTGGTCGCGCACGCGGACCACTTTGCCGAGCATCACCGCGCCGACTTCGAAGTCGAGGCGCTGCACTGGATCGGCCTGCCGCCCGCGCTCGATCGCACTCCGGAAGCGCTCGAAGTGAAGCTGCGCCACGGACCACACCGCATCCGGTGCGTGCTCGAAGCCGTTCGCGAGAGCCCTCCAGTCGAGGCTTCGCCATCCTGGCGAGGCCTTCACAAGCAAGGCGAAGCCTCGAGTGAAGCGCATGCGACGGACGCCGCGCCGACAGCCCCAGCCGACATCCTGCGGGTTCGCCTGGAGTCCCCCGACCCAGGCATCGCCGCCGGCCAGTTCGCGGTCTTCTACCGACCCGGTCATCCAGCCGAGTGCCTTGGGAGCGGCGTCATCCGGTAGTTTCACCGTCCGCCCTAAGGCATACGAGCGGGTCGTGCGACGGGTCCGCGCGATAGAGCGGGCCGCCCTCGTGCTCGTCGACGATGCGTGTGAGCCGCGACGCTCGCGCGTCGATCCAGCTGCGCCATCGCTGCTTTTGCAAGAGGCGCTCGGCCGACCTCGTCGCATAGCGGAAGCGAAGGCTTATGCCGCCGCTGGCCTGGTCGTCGCCCCGACTCGCGTGCAGCACCCGCTCTAGCGTGGCCCCCCCTCCGAGGTGCAGGCGCATCACCTGCAGCACCGGCCGGCCGTCGCTGCGCGCCGCGTGCATTACGGCATCGTCCGTACCGAACGGCCAGATCGCGTTCAGCTCGGGCAAGCCCAACGCCGGGGACAGTGTGCGTACGAATGCATGGCCCGTGGCACCAAGAAGCATCAGGATGTCGCCCACGAGTCGTCGCGCGAGCCCAGTGTTCCGGACCTCGATAGCATCCGTGGTCGTCACCGAGATGAGATGCCACGCACCCCCCAAGGGTCGGTCCGTGACCCCACGCATCGTATCCGCGCCGTTGGGTGCTTCCAGGAGCTCGTCGAAGCGCTCACACGGCCGCTGGCTCCATACGCCGATCACCGCCCCGAGCAACGCTAGCCCCGACTCTGCGAACGCACCCACCACGACCACCGGACGCCTGCCGCCAGGGTCGAGCAAAGACAACCAACGCGTGAGCCCGCGATCGATCCACGGCGCGTGCAACTCCAAGAAGTCGCTTCTTATCGGCCCGTCCGGTCTGATCTCGACGAGCTCGACTTCGCGCATGTCCGGTTCCGCATCCACCAGTTCCCCCTCGCCCGGCGCCCTCACCTTGGACGGGAACGCCGTTCGACCAGGATAGCGACGCAGCATCGCTGCGGCCAGGCGCCCCCGATCAGGAGCGTCGCACCGTTGGTGACGCCCGGCGCGCGTGCGTGAGCCCGGCAGTTCGCGCGCTGGCGTACGGGTGGCGACACGCACGCAAGCGACCCTCGCGCCAAAGCTTGCAGGGTCGGATCCGGGCCTGTCCGTGGCCTCCGTAGCCTCACTCCCGGTGTCGGTGCCCGCCTTCGATTTCACACGCGACCTCCCGGACGTAATGTGCGCGCCCGCTTCGCAACAGTGATGCGGGCCGCGCTGCCCCACGGCATACGCGGCCCGCCCCTGGCTCACCTCAGAACGGGACCGCCTCCGGCGAAAAGCCCGGCGGCTCCTGACTCGCGAACCCCGATCCCGACCTCGGCCCATGCCCAGGTTCGCCCCTGCCGTCCGTACCCTTGCTCGAACCGAGAAAATTCACGCGATTGGCGAGGATTTCATAGCGCGTGTTCTTCTTGCCATCCGCACCGACCCATTGATTCGTCGTGAGCCGCCCCTCGACGATCACCGCCGAGCCCTTCTGCAGGTACTTGAGGCACGCCTCCGCCTGCCGCTCGAAGACGATGACGTGATGCCAATCGGCCACCTCCGCCTGCGTCTTGGCGTCCCAGCGGTTGGTCGCGACGGTGAAGTGGCAGACCTGCTTGCCACTCGCCGCGTGGCGGTCCTCGGGTGCCGCCCCGAGATGTCCACCGATAATGATCGTGTTGATCGAGACCATGGTTTCGTCCTCCTCAGGCCGCTTCGAGCTCGGCGTCGGCCGCCGTGATGTTGAGGCCCGGCTGCGCATGCGCGAGCACCGTTTCGCGCATACGTCCGAGCAGCTCGGCGTTCTCGAGCAGCGCCTGCCGCGCCTTCTCGCGCCCCTGCCCGACGCGCTCACCCTCGAAGCTGATCCACGCGCCCGACTTCTCGACGAGGCCGTGCGCGATGCCGATGTCGAGCACCTCACCCGCCTGGCAGATCCCGCGTCCGAACATCACGTCGAACTCGGTCTGCTGCATCGGCGGTGCCATCTTGTTCTTGGCGACCTTCACCTTGGTGCGCGCACCGTAGGCCTTGCCGTCGCCGTCCTTGAGGACGCCGGTGCGGCGGATCTCCAGGCGAACGGAGGCATAGAACTTGAGCGCGTTGCCACCGGTCGTCGTTTCGTTCGAGCCGAAGGTCACGCCGATCTTCTGGCGCAGCTGGTTGATGAAGATGATGCAGGTGCCGGTCTGGCTCGCCGCCGCCGTGAGCTTGCGCAGCGCCTGCCCCATGAGGCGCGCTTGGAGCCCCATATGGCTGTCTCCCATGTCGCCCTCGAGCTCGGCACGCGGGGTCAACGCCGCCACCGAGTCGATGACGATGAGCCCGACCTCGCCGCTGCGCGCCAGCATCTCAGCGATGTCGAGCGCTTCTTCACCCGAGGAAGGCTGACTGATGACGAGCTTGTCGAGCTCGACCCCGAGCTTGGTCGCGTACGCCGGGTCGAGCGCGTGCTCCGCGTCGATGAACGCCGCGTGCCTCCCCAGGCGCTGCGCCTCCGCGATCGCATGCAGCGTCAGAGTCGTCTTGCCGGACGACTCGGGTCCGTAGATCTCGATGATGCGCCCGAACGGCAGGCCCTTCACGCCGAGCGCGAGGTCGAGCCCGATCGAGCCCGTCGAGAACACATCGATATGCCGTTCCGCTTCGCCGTCGAAGGTCATGATCGTCCCCTTGCCGAATTTCTTCTCCACCAGCGCCAGCAACCCCTTGAGCCCACTCACCTTGTTCTTGTCGGTCACCATTGGTCAGCTCTCCTTCTGCTCCCCGCGAACGGGGCCTACGTTGCCACGTCACCGGCATTCCGGGCGGGCACGTCACGACGTCCCGGGAACCTCCCGCCGACGTCTCGTGATCTTCGGTCAAGTCGCTATGCGACGAGGCCCGCACCCGACTTGTCGGTGCTCCCAGGGAGCGCGCGCCTGAAGGCCAGCGCCTCCGCCAGATGCGCGGTCGTCACCCGCTCCACCCCCGCGAGATCCGCCGCCGTGCGGGCGACCCGCAAGACGCGATGCCACGCCCGCGCCGAGATCCCGAGCGCTTCCCCAGCCCGCGCAAGAAAGCGAAGCTCCTCGGCGCCGAGAGGCGCCACGCGGTTGAGCGACTCGATGTCGAGGTCGGCGTTCGGAATCGATTCGCACCCGGCTCGCGTCGTCCTCGCGGAATCCATGCGCGAGGTCTGCTTCGCCAACGCGCTGGATGGTGTCGACTTCGCGAGGGAATTCCCGAGGCTAGCCTCGCTTGGCGATGTTTTCGCGAGGGAATTGCGTGCGTACTGGACCTGGCGTGCCGCGATGACGCGCGCCTGCACTTCGGCGGAGGTCGTCTCATGGCCAGCGCCTGCCAGCGCCTCGGTCGCCACCGGCCGCAGCTCGACGTGCAGGTCGATCCGATCGAGCAGCGGCCCCGAGAGACGCTGTTGATAGGCGCGCACCTGAGCCGGTGTGCACCGACACGCATGGCGCGGATTACCGAGGTGCCCGCAAGGACAGGGATTGGTTGCCAGGACGAGCATCACCGCCGACGGGAACTCCACACTCCGCCGCGCCCGCGCGACTGTGACCTGACGGTCTTCGACCGGCGCACGCAACGCGTCGAGGCTCGACCGTCGGAACTCCGCCGCCTCGTCGAGGAACAGCACCCCGCGATGCGCGAGACTCACTTCGCCCGGCATCGGTGGGCTACCACCCCCGACCAGTGCCGCTTCACTCGCGGTCGGGTGAGGTGCTCGGAACGGCGGCGTATGCACGAGCCCGGAGCCTCGCCCGGTCAACCCTGAAACGCTATGGATCCGAGTCACTTCGAGCGCCTCGTCCAGCGTCAGCGGCGGCAAGATCCCCGGCAGTGCACGCGCGAGAAGCGTCTTGCCGCAGCCCGGTGGCCCGATGAACAGCACGTTGTGGCGCCCGGCTGCGGCCAGCTCGAGCGCCCGTCGCGCCTGGATTTGCCCACGGATGGACGCCAGATCGACGCTGCGCGCGACCCGCTCCTCGGCCCGCGCGGTCGCTCGGGTCGGTAGAATCGTCACGCGCCCGAGAAGGTGCTCGACCAGCTCGACCAGGCTCCGGACCGCGACCACCTCGAGCCCATCGAGCGCCGCCGCCTCACTCGCAACCTCAGGCGCGACGACCAGCGTCGCCCGGCCCGCAGCCCGCGCCGCGATGGCCGCATTGACCGCGCCCGGGACCGGCCGCACACAGCCATCCAGCGCGAGCTCGCCGAAGAACACGACGCCCTTCACCGATTCAGGCGTGAGCACACCGAACAGCACCAGCACCGCGACCGCCAGCGGCAGGTCGAACCCGGTCCCATGCTTTGGCAGGTCCGCGGGCGCGAAGTTCACGACCAGCCGGTCGGGCGGCCATTCGTAGCCGCCGGCGCGCAAGGCCGAGCGCACCCGATGTCGCGCCTCCTTCACCGAGGCAGCCGGGAGCCCCGCGATGTCGATCCCCGGCAGCCCGTCCTGAAGGCCTATCTCGACCTCGACCAGGATGCCGTCGATCCCCTGGAGGGCGACGCCTTGTGTCGTGACTGTCATCTCATGCCTCGCTGCGTCTGGTTGCGCGTCGACCGACTCGCTCGCCGCATCTCCATCGCAAACGCGATGCCAGCCCACACACGCAGCTCCAGACCGCATTCCTTCAGCCCGAGACGCCCTCCGCGACGCGCCGACATGTCCCATTCGCGGGACACCGTGGGACACTTCTGGGACACAACGAGACACTCGTTGGCATCGCCACCCGACCGTGGGAGGTTCGTCGCATGGGCCCCTACCCCCTCAAGACGATCATCGATTGGCTGAACCACCTCCTCGATCCGACCCGCGTCGAGGACTACGGCCCCAATGGGCTGCAGGTCGAAGCCTCGGCCGCGATCACGCGCGTCACGACCGGCGTGACCGCCAACCTCGACTTCATCGAAGCCGCCGCTGCCCTCGGCTCCGAGCTCGCCGTCGTCCATCATGGGCTCTACTGGAACGGCTCACCCGCCACGGCGACCGGACCACTCGGCAGGCGCCTGCGCGCCCTCTTCACCCACCGGTTGTCACTGGCCGCCTATCACCTGCCGCTCGACGCCCACATCGAGGTTGGCAACGCCGCTGGCCTCGCACGCGCCCTGGGCCTGACCGACGTACGACCGGCCTTCCCCTATCGCGGTAGCCCGACCGGCGTCATCGCGCGCTTTCCAGTGCCGTGCGCTCTCGATACCCTCCACGCTGCTCTCGCCGTGATCTCGCCGCGCACGCTCCTGTTCGACGGTGGTCCCGCCATCATCAGCACCGTCGGCATCGTCACTGGCGGCGCCCCGCGCATCGCGAGTGAGGCCGCGCGCCTGGGCCTCGACCTGTTCATCAGCGGCGAGGCCTCGGAATACTCGCAGGCCACCGCGCGCGAGGAACGTATCCACGTCGCGGCCTGTGGCCATCACCGCACCGAGGTGTTCGGCCCGCGTGCTCTCGCGAGCGCGCTTGCGACGGCATTTCCGGGCCTCGAGGTCTCGTTCCTCGACATCGACAACCCGGCCTGAGGCGCGCGACTCGGCGCGCTCAGGCGTCGGGAATCAACGAACCTCGATCGCGTCGACGAGCACCGCGGTGTCGAACAGCGAGTCCCCGCTATCCTCGACCGACAACCGCAGCGTGACCGGCCCGCGGCCTGCGAGCTCGGTCACATCGATCTTCGACCGGCGCCACATGACCTCGAACACGCCGCCTTGGTCGAACCCGAGCGACGACGAGACGAGCCCGACGAAATCGCGCCCGCACTGGCAGTTGAATTCCCCTGCGCAGACCTGCGCCTCCTCCGAGTAATAGCAGCCGTCCTGCGCGAAGCACTCCGGGTCACAGGCCTTGGGCGCGACGCAGGCGGCACAGGTGCCGTCGGTGTACGCACACAGATCGTCGACCGTCACCTCGACGATCTTCATCGTTGCCCCGTCCGCATCGATCAGCTCCGCCTTGAAACGGTCCTGGAACTTGGCGTTTCCACACCACTCTTTGAACTCTTCGCTCATGAACTTCCAGGACAGCGACAGTTCGTTCTTGTCGGCCGGGATGCAGAACGACTGCTCGAGCGTGCCCGTCTCGACCGAGAAGCCAAGCCCGCTCGATACTAGCCCCATGCCCTTGCCGCTGGCCGGCTGGACCTGGCCTATCTGTGCTACCGCACGCCCGTCGCCGGAGCCGCGCCAGCCCACGAGGCTCCCGGTCTCGAAGTCGCCGTTCAGGAGGTCGGCCGCCATCAGGTCGAGGTTGCTCGCCCCATACAACCGCCAGAACGTCCCAGCGTGAGAAGGGTCCTCGCCCGCGACGAATAACGATCCAACCGTGCCGTCGCCGCCCTGCCCGAGCGCCTCGAACATCGTGAGCGCCTGTTCCTTCGCCCAGCCGCTATCCACCACCCCGCTGAAGCCGGTCACCGCGCGCGCGCCGGCCGCGTAGAGGCTCACCGCCAGGCTACCGTTCCACATCGTGCGGCAACCACCGAGGTGGACGAGACTCGCCGGGAAGCCACCGCCCCGCCAGGTCTCGAAGAAGCTCGGCGTCACCGCGTAGCCGCTGTTCGTGATGAGCGCGTTGCCAAGCCGCAGATCGACCTGCGTCTCGTCCAGGCAAATCCCCTGCCCGGTCGTCACCGAGTCCGAGGCGAGGCCCTTCGTCACGATGCAGCGCGTGCCGATCGGACAACCGCCGCCCGGGCTACCCGAGGTGACCTGACACTCGATTTCGGTCTGCAGGAGCCCATCGCAGGACACCGGGCTACCCGTCCAGATCACCTCCTGCGGCCCGACGTGCGTCCAGCGCGCGCGCGCCTCGGCCGGTGCGAGACCACCGAACAGCACTTCTCCCTCCGTCGCGATCGATAGGATCCCAAACGATGCCGCGCTCCTGAAGCGATCGATGCCCGCCTCGCCGTCCTTCAGCGCGCGTCCCTCCGCGACCTCGTAGCGCGGACACTCGAGCCCTGTCAGCGCGGTGGCGACCCGATCGCCTTCGTCGTCGTCACCAAATGCCGCCGCACGCGGCGACAGCACCAGCGCACGCTTGCTCGCGAGCAGGACCGTCGGCGCCCCGAACGCCGCCGCTGCTACCCGCCCGAGCCCCGCCGCCGCCCCTGATCCCCGCACGCCCGGCTCGGGCGCGCTCACCGCACCGAGCAGCCCGTCCGCGAACAGCACCCACAACGCCTGACCACCGTCTTCGGCCGGTCCGACTGCCGCCACCTCGGCCTCCGCGGCGAGCTGCGCCTCTACCGACGCCAGCGTCGCCCCGCCAGCCAGGGCTTCACCGGCGGCCTCGATCAATGTCTTGTGCCCCGTGCAACTGGCAGCGCTCACCCGCTCGAGGCACTCGATCCGCACCGTCGAGGACACCGCCGTATAGCTCGGCGCCGAGCCCACCTTGATCGAGACGCGAAAGAACATCGGTCCCGCAGCAAGGCACGTATAACGCCCATTGAACGTGAAGACGCCGTCCTGCTCGATCTCATCGCCCGACGTCGAGACGCGCCCATCGTCGCGCATCTGCCCTTCATCCGAGATGAGCTCGCCTGCGGCGTCCACCCGGAGGAGACGCATCGTCTCGCGATCCGCGGTCGCGAAGCGCGACGCCTTCATCGTGAAGACGACCTCGGACTCGGCCCCGATCCACAACATCTGCGGTCGCACGACCAGCTCGTCCTCGAAACGGAACGACGGATTGTAGGTCACGACGATCGTATCGGTAACGCTCGTGTCGGCATCCGAGGCGGTCACCGTGATGCGATTGTCGCCCGGCTGGAGCGTTATCTGGCTCGACTGCCAAAACGGCGCCGGCGTGATCGAACCGCTCTGCGCCCCCGCCTGCCAGGCCATGGTCCTGGCGTCCCCGAACAGGATCCCCGACACGAGCACCACATTGCCAACCTGCTCGGCCGTTCCCATCGCGCCCGGCTGCAGGATCCGGACGACCAGCCCGTGCGCCGGATAGCCCGTCGAGCTCGGCCCGCTGTCCACCTCGACCGCGTCGACCAGCACCTCGCCCGCGCTGTCGGTCTCAGCCACGCCGTCCGTCTCGGAGTCACGCGCCGTCTCGTCGAGATCGTCTTTAGAATCGGCGTCCTCGCCGATGTCCCCGACCTCTCCGTCGGCGCCGATTTCACCGCCGCTGTCGGGCGCCAGTTCGCCGTCCGGCTCCGCCTTGTCGTCGCCGCCACACCCCAGCCCAAGCAGGAGCATCAACCCCAGGACCGCGCCGCAAACTGGACCGACACCGACACGCATCTCGCCCTCTCAGCGTCGTTCGAAGACCTGATCACCGACGTGCAGAGTGGCACCGGTCGCGCCATAGACCAAATCGAACGAGACCTTGTCCTTGGGAGGCGTGCATTTCGAAGGGCAGCTGCACAAGAGGGTGGACCCGTCCTTCGCCTTGATGGCGGCCTTCCGGCCACTTGCCTTGCCCTCGATCTTCCATTGCGTGACCCACTCCCACTTGTCGGCGCCCTCGCAGAAGCGCTCGGCCCAGCTCGCGAGCGGCAGCCCCTGTGTCGAGCGCTCGACGAAGTAGCCGCTGACCTTGCCGTCCTTGTCGACCTCGACCTCGAGGCGCTGCACGACCATGCGGTCGCGCTGCTTGAAGGGCGCCGTCTCCCAGTTTCCCGCGAAGTCGCCGGGCACCATCGTGTGCTTTGGGTCGCCGCCGACCTCGCCGGCCGACTTCGGCGCGACCGCCGTTCCGGGCCGCACAAACACCCCGGTCGCATCCTTCAGCTCGGCACCCGACGCCGCGATCTTCAGGTCCATGCCGCGCCGCCGCGTCTCGACCGTGCAGCGCGACGCACACGTACACGTCAAGATGCGTGGCGCATCACGCGAAAGCACCACGTTCCCGCCCTCGACCTCGCCGGTCACGCGCGCGGTCGTCACCATCCGGAAGGTGTCGTTGCCACCACAGCTGGCATCGATCCAACTCGACGGCGCGGCGAACCACACCTCCTCATAGAGCTCGCCCTGGATCTTCTTGTCCTTGGCAAGGAGGTTCAACGTGCGCTTCACGTTGCGGTCCAGCACCTTGGCGGCGGGTTGCTCCCAGGTGCCATCGACCCCGCCTTGGGTGCTCGGCGACTTCAGCAGCGGCTTCTTGTCGCCGGCGTCGCGCTCGGCCGCGGCCTGGCGTTCCGCCTCGATCCGGCGCTGGCTCTCCGCTTCACGCTCGGCCGCTGCCCGCCGCTCCGCCTCGGCATCGGCCCCGACGACCTGGGCCTGACGACGCGCTTCTTCTCGTTCGCGCTCAGCCGTGCGCTTCGCCTCCTCGGCCGCCGCCTTCTCGGCGACGGCTCGTTCACGCGCCTCGCGCGCCGCCGCCTTTCGCTCCTCTTCGGCCGCGAGCTTCTCGGCCGCCGCCCGCTCGCGCGCTTCACGCGCCGCCGCTTTGCGCTCCTCCTCGGCGGCCTTCTTGTCGGCCGCGGCCCGCTCCCGCGCCTCGCGCTCGGCGGCGCGCTTGGCCTCGGCCTCGGCCTTCTTGTCGCTCACCTCGTTGTGCTGCACGTCGCGCTCGGCCGCCTTCCGCGCCTCCTCGCTGGCCTTCTCAGCCGCGACGCGTTCCGCCTCGGCCTTTTCGATGGCGGCCTTCTCCGCTGCGGCCCGGTCGGTGGCGGCCTTGTCGGCGGCGGCCTTGTCGCCTGCAACGCGGTCCTGCCCCGCCTTCTCGTCAGCGATTTTCTGGCGCGCGAGATCTGCCGGGCTCGGGCCCTGACTCGCTGGCGGCGGGCCACCGCGCTCGGCATCGATGACCGACTGCAGCTCGCCTATCTCTTTGACGATCTGGCGCACGGCGTCGGGTCGCACGCTGTTGTCCTTGCGCGCGATCCCCTCCAGCATCGCCTGGCACTTGGGCCGCATGCCGCGCATGAACATGCCGAATGCGTCGTCGCGCTCGGGCTCGCGGGCGATCGCTCGTTCGAGCCAGTCGCATCCCTGGTAGAGCGCATCCTCTTCCTTCGATGCGGCGGCCGCGACGCCTGCTACGGACAGGATGAGGGTTGCGACGGCAAGAGCAGCAGATCTGCGGTACATGGGTCGTCCAGGCTGAGTGGTGAGCGCTCGAGGGAACGGTCTACACGTCCCCTGGCCCAAGGCTCAAGCGCGCCGTATCGCCTTCGGCTCCCATTGCTTGCAAGCCTGAGGTGCAGCGCCCCTGTCGATCTCGGTCCGACCCGCGCATCAGGCCGGTCGCGGCGTACCCGCGGAGGGGATCGTGGCGAGCATCACGACCGGAAGTCGCCGATCTCCGGTCGCATCGCCGGATCCCGCAGCGCCACCTGATCCGAGCTCCAGGACCACACCGTCGACGCCGTCAGCCAGCCGCGCCGCCAGCGCCTGGTGGGCGTCACGCAGACAGATGGCCACCCCTCCAACCGCTGAGACCCATAAGTAGAGCCGTTCGTCCGGTCCCCAAGCGGCGATCGGCGGCGGCTCGTTCGCGTCAAACAGCGGCACCTCTCGTTCCCCCAAGAGACGCAGCACGGGTCCAGCGGTCGTAGCATCGCCGCTCGCGGCCCACGCGATCCCAGCGATGAAGAAGGCCGGACCCGGGCAGGCCACGTAGGCCCACATGTGCCCGACGCTCAGCGTGACCTCGCCGTCGTCACGCACGGCGACGCCGCGATGAAACATCGCCTGCACGCGCGGGTTCTCGACCGGGCGCGTGCCCCACATCCACATTCCGTCCACGGTCAACGCCAGACCACTGTTGCGCCGCAACGCCTCGAGCTTTTCCGGATCCATCGCGCCCCCCTCGGCATCGCGGCCGCTTTCGAGCTTGCCGTGACATGCAAGCGCATCATATACCGCCGCCCGTGACGACTACCTTTTCGCCGGGTTTCTCGCGTGAGCTCGTGGACCTCGATGGGGTGGCAATCGTCCAGCAGCTCCAGTCTCAGGGATTCGAGACGTACTTTGTCGGCGGCTGCGTCCGCGACCTGCTGCTCAACCGTCGTCCGAAGGACTTCGACGTCGCGACCGACGCCCGCCCCGAAGAGCTGAAGCGTGTCTTCGGACGTCGCTGCCGAATCATCGGTCGCCGCTTCCGGCTGGCCCACGTGCACGTCGGCTCGCAGATCTACGAGCTGGCCACGTTCCGCGGGCTGCCCGACGATCAAGAAATGGCGACCGACGACTCGGGCTTCGTCGTGCGCGCCAACACGTTCGGGACTGCGTTCGAGGACGCCAAGAGCCGCGACTTCACTGTCAATGGCCTCTTCTATGATCCGGTCGCCAACAAGATCATCGACCACGTCGGTGGGCTCGCCGACGTCGAGCGCCGCCTCCTCAAGACCATCGGCGACGCCGACAAGCGCTTGCGCGAAGACCCGGTCCGGCTTCTGCGAGCCATCAAGTTCGCAGCACGCCTCGGCTTCACGATCGAGCAGCCCATCCTCGATGCCGCCGCCGCCGCCGCCCCGCTCATCGCGACCTGCCCCGCCGCGCGGGTCGCCGAAGAACTCTACCGCATCAGCGAGAGCGGTCATGCCCGCGCCGCCTGGGAGTGGATGCAGAAGCTGGGGGTGCTCGACGCCCTCCTGCCTGAGATCGCCACCTCGTTCGGCGGCCGCGGCGCGTTGCCACCCGACGTGCTCGACTGGCTCGGCCAGGTCGATCGCCTGACCGCCGCGCATGGCACCTTGCCGCGCGAGGCGACGTTCGCGCTCGTCGCGTGGCCGTTCATCCAGGCGGAACTCAACCGCAGGAACGACCTGGCCAAGCTTTCGTGGGGTCGCTTCGCGCTCGACGGCGTGAAAGAGCTCGCGGTCCGGCTCTCGGTCCCGATCCGCCACCGCTACTCACTGGCCGGCATGGCCGACGTGATCAAGCGCCTACGTCAAGGCCCGCCGCGCCGACCCTTGCCTGGCCACCTACGCGCCTACGGCGTACCGCTCGCGCTCACGGCGCAGCGCATGACGTTCCTCCTGACCGGCGAGGGCCGCGAGGCGTACGACCTTTGGGCGGCCGAGCTCGAGCGCCTCGGACTCTGGGCTGCCCCATTCGAACCGCGCCAGGAAGAGGAAGAAGGCGGCGATCGACGCGACTCACGCGACCCGCGCGCGCCACAGACACGTATGCAGGCGCGCCCCGGGTCGCCGCGCCAGCCACGACCGCTCCCGGCCGCTGCCGAACCCAGCTTCGTGGACGAGCCGCCGCACGATGAACGCGTCCTCGACGATGTGCTCGGCTCGGCCGAAGACGTCGGCGACGGAGGCGTCTTGCCGGTCAGTGGCGGTACGTCCGAACAAGCCCCTCGCAAGCGGCGACGTCGTCGCAAGCGTCCCGGCGTTTCCGCCGGTCCCGAGCAGTGAGTGCCGGGCGAGACCTGAACAGTGTCGCCTAAACAGCGTCGCCTGGCTTCGGATCCAAACCGTGTTGCAGCGTCGCGCCTTAGGTCGCTTGTGCGCTGTACGACGAGTACGGCTCCGCGCTTCCTTCAGTCGCTCCTTGCCTCACGATTTGTCTCCTTCGCCATCCGACACTGTTTATCGGGCCGCTCCGCCTCGTGAGAGGCGGAGCCAGGGCAGACTACTTCGGGTCTATCTGGGCGACGATCGCCTTGCCTTCGGCCCGCGGACGCACCGACATGTGGCCCATATCATTCAAGGCCTCGAGGTCCTTGATGAGGGCCTCGCACCAGCGCTCGATGTAGGCGTTCTCGCGGCCGCGCAGACGCATCACGAAGCGCACCCGATCCCCTTCTTTCAAGAAGGCTCGCGCGTGGTTCAGCTTCGTCTCGAGATCATGGTCACCGGTCTTAGGCCGGAGCTTGATCGTCTTGAGCTTCGCCGTCTTCTGCGGCTTCGCCTTCTTCGACAGCTCGTAGCGATACTTGCCGTAGTCCATGATGCGGCAGACCGGAGGACGCGCCTCCGGAGCCACCTCGACCAGATCCAGCCCGAGCTCGCCCGCGATGCGACGTCCCTCGTCAGGCGTAATGATGCCGAGCTGATCGCCATCGGGGCCAATGACGCGGATCTGCGGAAAGCGGATCTCGCGATTCACACGATGCTTGTTCTGTGGCTGCGGCGGGCCACGTCGTTCGCCGCCGTCGCGGTCACGGAAGCCGGCGCCGCCGCCGCCTCCTGCGAAGCCGCCACCGCCGCCATAGCCACCACCGCCACCGCCACCGGTGTTGCCACCGCCACCGAAGCCGGGGTTGCCACCGCCACCACCGACGAAGCCGGGGTTGCCACCGCCACCGCCGACGAAGCCACCATCGGGTCTCGCGGGAGGGGCGCCTTCGGGACGCGTGCTCACGGGGTTTTCAGGGCCGCGCGGGGCAGGTGCACCGGTCGGGGGAAACTGCTGGGCCTTGGGATTCGAAGAGTTCGTACTGCACCTTCCAGTTGAGCCCTTGCGGGCGCGAATCAGCGGGCTTCATTGAGCTGGCCGCTTCTTCGATGAGTTGTCCGCGCTATGCGGGCCATCGACACGTCGTCGATGCTACGCGGTAAAGGAACTTGCCCGAAGACCGGCCGAGCTGGCCTGGTAGCCGGACAATGACTCGGAAGATAGTGTTCCTCCGCCCACGCCGCAAGGCGCCGGTTGCCCAACGCGCGCGGGGCCGTCTACGACAATCGTCGTGGGGACGCAAGCGTCGAGCCCGAGGCAGTGATCCAAGAGTGGGCGGGCTCAGAAGCGCACGACCAGGCCACCCGGCCCGGGCGCGAACGAAGCCGACGCTGCGTCGTCGTCCCCACCTTCGACGAAGAACAGGATGATGCCCGTCGCGACCAGCACGCCACCCGCGACGTAAAGGGCCACGGTGGTCGTCTTGAGCCCCTCGACATCGTTCTCGCCCGCGCTGATCTTATCGGCCGTGACGACGTTCGCGGCGACGGCGCCGCCGAGCGTAGCGACTCCAAGGCTGCCAACGACCCAGGTCCACACCCGTCCCGAACCACCGCCCTCTCCATCCTTCGAGATGACGCGGACACCCTCGACGTTCGTCCCGACGATCCTGCCGACCGAAGCGAGCGCCGGGTCATCGGCCGCCGTCTCCCAGTGGCCAAACCGCATCTTGGCATCCTTCGCGACCGCGACGACTGCGCCGCCGATCCCTGTCGCCAGGCTCACGGCCTCGACCAGAGCCGCCGCGTCGCCCTCCGACGGTGACACCAGGACGACGCCTCCGCTCACGGTCTCGCCTCGCGCGGACAACATCGCGCGCACCGGCACACGCAGGGTGACCGGCGTCTTGCCGATCGTCACGCGCTGGAGCCAACCGAGCTGCGGGCCACATCGCACCTGCAGCAGATGCTCGCCGCGCGGCACCCCAAGCGGCCCGGGTTGCGGCAGATCGGCGACCTCCGCCCCATTGAGATAGAGCTTACAGCCGGCACTGCGCTCGAGCTCGACAGGGTGTACGTTCACGACCAGAGACCCGAAGCCCGCCTGCGCGGCCTTTCGCAGCTCGCCCCAGAGGGCGATCACCTCGGGCGCGTGGTCGCTCGCGGTGGGCGAGGCCAAGGGATAACGCTCGAGGAAGGCTTCGATCTGCGCACGGGCTTCGGCCTTCGGGCGCTTGCGCGCGAGCGTGTTCTTGTAGCGGGTCGCTGCGCCATCGACCAGACGCTGGAAGATCTTGGCCTCCGCCAGTACCTCAGGCGCTTCGTGCACCGCGTCGAAGGCACGCGCCCAGGCGGCCTCGGCGTCCTGGTACTGGCCGTTGAAGTGCGCCCCGCGTCCGGCCTTCAAGTCGGCCTCCAGAGCGGCCCGGTCGAGGCTGGCCGCGCTCGCGAAGAGGCGTGGAAAGACCTTGCCGATGCGCTCCCGTGCCACGGCCGGCAAGAGCGGCACTTCGACCTTCTGGGCCTCGCGATAGGCGGCGTGCACGAGCTCGGTCTGCGGCGGCTCGTCGCCCATGAACAAGAAGAAGCGACCGTCAGCCGCACGGGCAGCAGGCACCATGACGGCAAGGCTCAGAGCTGCAGCGAGCAGTTGGCGCATCGGATCCCCAGTATCAGCGTTGACTGGCGCCGAGAATAACAGGGAATCGAAGGTCTCGCCAGCCGCCCGACTAAACGGACGACTCTCGAACGAGATCCAGTCACCGCACCACCGACATCGAGGCGCTCCATCCCTGCGAGCTTCGCCCGCTTTGATGGTCGGTCGCATCCGCGACGCTCGGTGGCGCTTCGCCAAAGGCGCCAATCGAGAGTCATCCGTTCAGGATCGACCGGGGCGCAACTACTGGCGCAAACGGCCGAGCTGCTCACGCGCGGTCACGAGATACTCCTGCTCGGTCGGCAGCTTCGCGGCGACCTCCAGGTAACGCTCCCACGTCTTGATCGCGACGTCCTTGGTACCTTTTTCCTCGTACGCATAGGCGAGGTTGAAGAGGGCCTGGGGATACTCGGCGCGCACGCCGAGCGCCTTCTCGTAGGCTTCGATCTCTTTGTCGACAAGGCCCAGCTTGTTGTAAGAGATCGCGAGGTTGTACCAGCCCTTGTGATAGGTCGGCGAGAGGGTGACGACCTTCTCGTAGGCCGCCCGCTCCGACTCGAGGCTGGCCGCGCGGCTCACGTCGTCGCGCGCCTTCTCGGCCACTTTTCCGTGCGCGATGCCGAGGTTGAACCAGGCATCGGCAAGCTTGTCGTCTTTGGCGAGAGCGCGCTTGTAGGTCGCGACCGCCTGGTCGAGCTGGCCGAGGCGGGCACGCAGGATCCCCTGATTGACGAGCGCATCGACCGCACTCGGCGCGACCTCCTCGACCCGCTCGTACGTGGCCAAAGCATCTTGCAGCATGTCCGCGTCTTCATAGGCGATGGCGAGGTTGTAGAGCGCCTTCTCGTAGCGCGGATCCACTTCGATCGCCTTCTTGTAGGAGGCGATCTCCTTGCGATAGTTCTGCAGGCGCGCGTAGGCGATACCGAGGTTGTACCAGCCTTCCTTATACTGGGCGTTCAGGTCGAGGCACTTCTCGTAGGCCTCGACCGCCTTGTCGTACTGCTTGCCGGCGAAGAAGTCGTTGCCGAGCTTGAAGTACTCCTCGTAGTCCTTGACCTCGGCCGCGGACGCCGGGCTGACCGCCGTAAAAGTGGCGAGCGGCAGGAGCATCAGCGCAAGGAGCCAGAGCTTTCCGAGTTTTCGCGGCATGCGGTCATTCTCCGGTCACTACGGCCTCGACTTAGAAGACCCCGGCGCAGGATGTCAACGTTCGCGAGTCCGATACGGCGGCCTTGCGTGAGCCACCGAAGTGCGCTGGGCCGCGCAGCCGGGCCGAGACGGCACGTCCTTCACGATATTCACGGCGGCGTGGACGATCGCCCGGGCGACGACTATCGTGTGCGGCGATGTTGCGCCGAGCGCTGTTGATCATCGTCCTGTCGAGCTGCAAGCCCGCCGAGGAGCCTCCGCGGAGGCCCTCGTCCGTTCCGGGAATCGATGTCACGCGCCCGGACCTCGGGCCGCCGGCCGGCAATGTACGCGTCACCGAGCGCGTGACCGAACTCACCAGTGCGGTCGATCGGCCGACCGCACCACCCGTAATCGGCGGGGTCGCGCGCGCCCCCGACCACGACACAGCCGACAGTGCGATCCCCGATGTCATCGCGATGCTCGACGCAGCGCAGGCCGAGACGGTCGACGCGGGACCCGAGGCCGACGGGACAGAGACGTTCCCCGTGCGGCCCGAGGACTTGCCGGCCGAGTTGATAGCGCTCCTTGCGCTCGATGTTCCGCAGAGCGCCCGCGACGAGGCGCGACGCCTGAACAAGCTCGGGCTCGAAGCGCACAAGAAGCTCGCACTGGATGCGGCCCAGGTCAGCTATCGCACGGCCCTCGACGGGTTCCCTGCGTTTCCGTTCGCGCGCTACAACCTGGCGTGCGCCCTCGCCTTGCAGAAGCGGGACGCGGAGGCATTGTTCCATCTGGCCGTGCTGCGCCACTTGATGGATAACCGGCGCGATACCGTGTCACGCGAGCGGCTCGAGGCCGCGCGGGTCGATGCCGACTTCGACCAGCTGCGCGACGATCCACGGTTCCGGGCGCTGAGCGGTGCGACGGGCGTGCTGGTGAGCTGGGTCGCCGGTGACGTCGCCGGCATCGGCCGCAAGGAGGCGCAGGCGCTGGCAAAAACGCTGCGCGAGCGGCGCTGGCCGGCACGCGCGGCGAGCACGCCATGGCAAGGGCTCATCCCGGCGAGCACTATCCGCGTGCGCGGTGGCGACCCGATCGCGGAGACCGCGGCCAAGGCGATCGCCAACCTCCTGCAAGATGCTTCACCAGAGGCCAGCGCTACTGGGTGGCCGATCGAGATCGGCGCGCCGCTGCCGCCCGAGGCGCCGCCGATCGTCGTCATCCTGACGAGCGGCCAGCCCGCGGTCGCGCCCGAGTCACCCGAAGCCCCGTCCGAGGCGGTCCCAGGAGACGTCGCCGCACCCGCGCCGCTACCCCCCAGCGACAGCGCACCGCCGCCGGACGGCACGACTTTCACGACGCTAGCGGATGCGCTCGGCAAGCGCTTGCGAGCCGATCGCCCGGTGTCTGGCGGACTCGAGCACCATCAGATCGAGTTCAAGCCGACCGGATTCTTTGTATGGGACCTCGTTCGGCCCGATGGCGTTCGCAAACGGCGCTCCGGTCGTTGGAGCGGTGGCGCGACACAGCTGTCCCTCACCTATAAAGAGACGACCGAGACCCCGAACCCGAGCGCCCCCTCCGAGGCGCCCGCAATAACTATCGTCGAAGGACTCTCGAGCGAGCTGAAGGTCGAAGTCGGCGCGACGGCGGTCGTGCTCGATGGCCTGGCATTCCAATGATGCCGCCACACCGTTGCGCCTTGACGCGCTGCGTCACGTCTCGCTAGGGTCGCCCCATGAGCATGGCGGAAGCGTCTCAAGGACCGACGGCCCACCGCCTCCGTGACATCGAGGCGGCGCGGCGTGGCGTCGACGTCGTGGTCGTCGGCGGTGGCATCACCGGTGCCGGCGCCGCACGTGACGCGGCCCTGCGCGGGCTGCGCGTCGCGATCGTCGAGCAGGGCGACTGGGGCAGCGGCACCTCGAGCAAGAGCTCGAAGCTCGTCCACGGCGGGCTGCGTTACCTCGAAAACATGCAGTTCGGCCTCGTCATGGAGGGCACGCGCGAGCGGCACCGGCAGAGCAAGCTCAATCCGCACCTCGTGACGCCGCTACCGTTTCTGATGCCGGTCTACAAGAACGGCCGCCATAGCCTCTTCAAGATCAACCTCGGCCTCTGGCTCTACGACCTGCTGTCGCTGTTCCGCACGCCGCGCATGCACCGCCGCCTCAACGCGACCAGGACGTTGCGGCGCGTGCCCGAGCTTCGCGGCGAGCTGTTGTCGGGCAGCGTGCTCTACTATGACTGCCAGACCGACGATGCGCGCCTCGTGCTCGCCAACGTGCTCGACGCCCGCCGCCAGGGCGCCATCGCCTTGGCCCGCGCCGCGTATCGCGGACCCGAGGTCGCCACCACGGCCGATGGACGTCAGCGCGTCACCGGCGCCCGCGCGCACGACGCGTTGCTCGGCCATGACTTCGTTATCCCGTGCCGCCACATCGTTCACGCGACCGGGCCGTGGACCGACCACACCGGAGCGCTGCTCGGCGATGCCTCCCGCCTCCGGCCGACCAAGGGCGTGCATCTAATCGTCGCGCGTGAGCGCCTACCCCTCGAGGTCGCGATCGCGATGAGCGCGGTCGACGACGAGCGCGTGGTGTTCGCCATCCCCTTTGGCAATACGACCTACATCGGCACGACCGACACCGACTACGACGGCGCGCCCGATGGTGCGGTCGCGACCGCCGAGGACGTAGGCTACCTGCTCGCGACGACGAACCACTTCTTTCCGGCGCAGGCGCTCTCCGCCGCCGACGTGACCAGCACCTGGGCCGGCCTGCGGCCGCTCATCCGCACCGATGCCGCATCCGCCTACAAGACCAGCCGCGAGCACGAGATCTACAAGGACCCGCGCGGCCTCACGACCATTGCCGGTGGCAAGCTCACGACCTATCGCGCGATGGCTGAGGAGCTCGTCGACGAAGTGCTCGACGACCTGCGCCACGACGCACGCACGCGCACCGAGTCGGCGCCGAAGGTCGGGCGCTGTACGACCCACAAGGTGCCGGTCGACCCGGGCGCGGCCGATGTTCCACAGCACGTGACAGGTCCAGGCGACCAGCTCGACAAGCTCTTGTGGCGCACCCACGGCAGCCTCGCCGAGACGGTCCACGACCGCTTGCGGAGCTATCCGGACGAGGCGGAGCGGATCGTTACGGACCTGCCCTATGTGATCGCCCAGGCGGCCATCGCCGCACTGCACGAAGACACCTGGGGACTCGAGGACCTGCTCGTGCGCCGGCTCCAGATCTTCTATCGAAGCGCCGACGCGGGGCTCTCGGCAGCGCTGCCGATGGCACGTCTGATGGCCCGTCTACTGGGTCGCGACGAGACATGGGTGGCGGCCGAGGTCGCGCACTATCAGAGCTACGTGGCGGCCCAGTTGGCGTGTGCGCGGCCCGTGTCGGAGCCGATTCACAATGAGCCCGTCGCGTCGGTCGCCTGAGCCACATGCACCTGTCTACAACTCGGAATGACGCCGGCTCGTGGCGTGGCTGGCGCACCTCGCTCCGGCGCGCTATGGTCTCGGCTCGCAGCGGCGGTCGACGCCGCCCGCTATCTGGAGCGACCATGTCGAGACTCCATCCCGCCGAAGGCAGCCGATTGCTCGCCGTATCGCCTTGGGCTGCCGTTGCTGGCAGGCCAGCCCTGTCGAAGCTCCTCACGCCCATCCTGCTCGCGCTTTCGATCGTCGCCATGGGTTGCGATGACCCATGTGCGAAGCTCCAAAAGAAGGTCTGCGAGGACCCGGTCTATCTCAAGGCGAACAAGCGCCATTGCGAGCTCTTGAACGAGTCCGCGCGACGCGATGCGTTGCCCGCTGACTTCTGCACGAGCATCCTCGACAGCCTCGCGAAGCGCTGATGTACCCCCGGGGCGAGCCAGGGCGAGCAGCCGCGGGGGGCGCCGGAGCCGGGAGTCGCGCCGAAGGTGCGGGGGGTTGAGTGGACGAACGCCGTGAACGCGTCATCGACCTCGCGGTGGTCGTCGGCGCCTTGATCATCGGTAGCTTCCTCGTCTGGCAGTCGCTCGCACGCACGGTCGATCCGCGCGAGACGCTCCAGGCCCAGGTGCGGCTCATCGAGCAGAGCGGCATCATCCAGGATGCTTCGATGGCCCTGCCGGCCGAGACGCGCACGGCGATCGGCCTCGACGGGCAGCCCGCGGCGACGCCCGCCAGCGTGCTCGGCGAGATCGACAGCGAGATCGTGGCGACATCGTCGGCGATCGAACTGCGGCTTGTATGGGTCGCGCTCGCCACGAGCTGGCGTCAGGACCCGCTGGCGCGCCAGAAGATCGCCGAACTCGCGAGCGATCCCAAACAGCTCGAGGCGAGTCGATCGACGCTCGACGAGCTGCTGCGCCTGGCCAACGGCAAGGGAGCGGAGGGTATCGCCGCGCTCGAGGCGACCTTCCAGGGTTATGGTGCCTCACGCTGGCTGGTGGGTCATTTGCGCGAGCGTCACCTCGCGAACCTCGGCGACGCAGCTGGACAAACCTTGGCGGCCGACGTGACGCTCATCGCACAACAAGCCGTCTCGCGGTGGACACTCATCGCTGGGCTCGAGCTGTTCCTGCTCCCGACGATCGGCCTCGTCGTGCTCGTGCTTTTCCCGATGTTCCTGCGCCAGCGTATGCTCGAACGTGGGCTGGCCGCCGATCTCGTACCCTCCCCGTTCCGGATCGAACGCTCGTGGCGCGTGTTCTTCGCGTGGTTCGTAGGGTTCCAGGTCTCTGGCTATACCCTGGTCATCATCTTGGCGATGGTCTCGTCCGGGGCCCAGGTGATTGCCCTCACGATGGCCATCCAGGCACTTGCGAGCACCGCCATCGCGTTCGCGTTCATCGATCTCTGGGCACGCCTGCCGCGCGACGATCGCACGGTCCCGATGGCGCTCGGCCTGGCCGGAGGCTCGCGCGTCAAGACCCTCCTGGTGTGGGCGATCCCCGGGCTCGCGCTGGCAATGACGCTCGTGCGCGCCGCCGACTACCTGAACCTCGTGCTGTTGCGGCGACCACCCGACACGCAGAGCGTCGTGCAGCTCGTCATCGATGACGGGTCGCCCGCACTGATGCTGCTCATCGGGCTGGGCGCGGTCGTCCTGGCCCCGCTCGCTGAGGAGATCGTGTTCCGTGGCTTCCTGTTCCGGAACCTGCGCGACTCGCTGGGCAAGGGCCTCGCGATGTTTCTCTCCGGTTTCGCCTTTGCAGCCGTGCACTTCGAGCCGACACTGCTATTGCCGTTGACCGCCCTCGGTGTCGCGCTGGCCCTCCTCTACGAGTGGAGTGGGTCCTTGTATGTACCGATTGTTGTGCACGCGCTGTGGAACCTGTTCGCGCTGGTGAAGATCGAACTATGGCGGATCTGAGCCGTGGCCCGATCATCGATGCCGAAGCCCTGCCCGGCTTCGTGCCGACGCGTAGCGCTACCGGATCGCTGGAGCTGCGCTGGGTCCCGTTCCCGGCTGACGAGCTGCACGTCTGGATCCTGTTGACGGATCCCGCGAGCCTGGTACCGGGCGATCTGCGACCCGACTCGCTCCTGCGCGAGCTGATCCGGGTCCCGGCCGACGCGGCGACCGGGACCGCGACGGTCTATGTGCCGGTCGAGCGACCCTTGGGCCTGCTGCTCATGGCCCGCGATGCAGCCGGGCGTCCGTGCCCGACCCCGCCGTTCACGGCGCGCTCGGGTGCCCCGGTCGCGCGCCCTGCCACGCGGCCTGAGACGCGTACCAGCGCGAGTGACGCGAGGACCATCCCGCTGGTGTTCGCGCGTGGCCGTGATCCCTTGCCCGACCTCGGCGGCATGGCGCGACGTATCGCCGAGCGCCTCGGCGCGCCTTCGCAGCGCGTCCCCGCCGTATCGCCTTTGGCTGCCGTTGCTGAGCGCATCCCCGCCGTATCGCCTTCGGCTGCCGTTGCTGAGCGCATCCCCGCCGTATCGCCTTTGGCTGCCGTTGCTGAGCGCATCCCCGCCGTATCGCCTTTGGCTG